>WNFQ01002040.1_pt1 | contig 23901 bp, 14 predicted proteins | sample 5400171 | NCBI WGS metagenome assembly WNFQ01 (sample SAMN13153356, study PRJNA577476) | soil metagenome | isolation source: 20 cm soil under Madrone tree | place: USA:California | collected 2016-06-14
AGCCCGACCGTAAGGGAGGGCTTACATCGGAGGAGACAATGAACCAATTCACATCTCACGCAAAGCCGCAAAGGCGCAAAGTTCAAATCATCAAACTGACTTCCATTGTCTGGCGAAGTCTCTTTCTGATTCTGTTCATCGTGTCACTGACCACGGCCCAGGAAGTCGCCGACACTATTCGCGTGCGGACGCGCGTCGTCTTTATGGATGCACTGGTTAAAGACAAGAAGACCGGCGTCCCGATATCGGATCTCAAATCGGAAAATTTCGAGCTGTTCGACGATGGCCAACCGCGCCCGATCTCCTACTTCACGCGCGAAGGTCAGGCGCGCAAGCCACTCGCTCTGGTGCTTATCCTGGACCTGCGCGATGACGGCGCAGGCAGGTTTCTGAAACGCGAAGAGATTCGCAGGGCACTTGTCGACGAACTGGCCAAACTTCCGCCCGGCGATGAGGTTGCGATCCTCGGGATAAATTTGAATAGCGTAGACCAAAAGGCAGCGGCCATTAGAAATGGAAAGGCCCTATGGCTGACAGAATTCACACGCGACCGTACCCAAATCGAGACGGCGCTAGCGCGCATACCGGCGCTGGTCGCGCCGGCGCCTGACTCTGAGCAAAATGATCCTTCGAAACCCGATCAGAAGAATCCGAATCGCCAGGGCAGCGCGAGCATCAGCGTGAAGTCGGATACGAGCAAGAACAAACCGGACGAGGCCGCCCAGTCCAAACCCAAAGAAGACGACGTCGTTGAAACCGAGACCTTCAAAGGCAAGAACGGAGCGGTGATAACCCGCACCACCAAAAAGGATGGATCCGTCAGCGTCAGACGTGTCAGCGGCAACGGCAAGGTTAATGTTCAGATCGACAATATCTACGACATGGCGGGCGCTACGCGAGATGCAGCGAAGTTAGTCCTCGACAAGAGACCCGATCACCAGGCCGCGATCGTGTGGCTATCAGATGGCATTGCGCCAATCTTTTACGAAGACCGAGACGCGACCGAGCAAATCCTGATTCGGGAGAACGCGATCTTTAATACACTGACAGTAGACATGCGAACGCTTTACAAGTTTCTATTGCCTTTCGGTCAGCCGCTGGTCGGATGGACGGGCATTAGCCTGGCCGGCAGCGCCAAGCGGCTGGCGCAACAAAGCGGCGGTGAAGCCGTGCGCGTCAGCCGGACGAGCGACTATGGCGCGGGTCTCGCGAAGATCATCGGTAATCTGACCGCGCGATACAGCCTGGGCTTTGCGCTCAAGGAAGAGGAAAAAGACGAGGGGCGCATGCACGAACTTGCCGTGCGGGTGAAGGCGCTCGACGGTAAAGGCAAACAGCGAAAGTTAGAAGTAAGTTCGCGGCGTGGTTACTACATGCCGAAGAGCAATACCGACCAAACGGCAATCAACAAGTAGCGCCAGCCTCATCAAATAAGTAGAATGGAGCTTCGTCAGCGTCCGGGTGCCAGCGCCGATAATAAGGCGTGCCGGTCATCTGAAGTCGTTATGAAGCTTTTCACCATCGCAGAAGCCAATTCCTTACTTCCCAGTGTACGGCCAATCGTAAAATCGATTCAGCGGTCGCATCGACGTCTGATCTCCTTTCAAGAGACCGCCAACCACGCTGCGGCCGGGGCCGAGAGCGGAGGCGGCGGCATGACGCAGGGACCGAAATATGCGCGTCTTCTGATTGACTTGTCGCTGGGCGCGGGTCAATTGGAAGGCTTGGGCGTCCAGTTGAAAGACTATTCACAAGGACTCATAGATTTTCCTTCGATGCGAGACGGCCGCGTCGTGCTTCTCTGTTGGAAGGCCGATGAGGGTGATGAATTGGAATGGTGGCATGATCTGGAAACTGGATTCGGCGGTCGCCAGCCGCTCTAAGTGGGACGGGCGGAGCGCGGACATCCTGTGCGCCTGTGCGCGCAGAGCGAACCACCACACAAAAGGATCCTTCCATATGAAATGAGCGGGCTGCGCCCGCAGGCGGACAGGATGTCCGCGCTCTGTTCACCAAAACCCTGCGCCACTCAACTTCAAGCCCTGCTATATTTTCTCGTTGACGACTTAAAGTAAAGTCTGATACCATTCGGCTCGATTAGCCTGGAGGGGTTGGGCCGTTTGGATCGTTGCCCATTCCCTGGTTTGATTCACTGAGCTGACCGAGACTGTTTCTGATCCAAGTCTGCGACGTCGCTCATAATGGCAACTCAGATACTGCCCCGTATCTTTTCACGATCCAAGATGCAAGAACCGCTACCCAATACATCCATCGAAAAAATTATTCCGGACAGTGGACTCGCCGAAACGCTTTGCGAGGATCCGTTGAATCCGGACGGGAAAAGGCAGCAAACCTCTACCTTGATCGAGTTTCCCGGGACGACGAGACCCCTGCCTGAGTGGCGCAAGCAGTTGAGTCAGCGCGTGCGTGAAGTTCAGGAACGCCGCGCCCGCGAAGCTGCCGAAGAGACGGCGGCGGCCCAGGAATCCGGAATCGTGTCGTGTGTGCTGCCATCAGCTCAACTCGAGTTGGTTCCCAATCTTGACCAACCAGTAATGAACCCGATCGTCTCAAAGGCGCTGGAACGGATCGACCGAGCGCGACGCCCGGATCAAGTCGGGAGCGAATTCTCAGGAGCCGCCGCCGCTCCGGCGTTTGAGCCCATAGCTGAGATCGAGGGGGAACCGGAGGTCAGTGTCGCGCCGCCGATCGAGACAAAACCGAAGCTGACTGTCGTCGCTCCGGCAAAGCCTAAAGCCGAAGCCCGCGAACGAAAACCGGTGCGTGTCATTTCCGATAGCGTGGACGACGTAGCATTGTCATACCTCGAAACTTGCCTTGCCGTACCGGCAATCGTCGCTGACACCAGGAACGAGAGCGCCGGCTTCGTCCGTCGGATTATCGCGGGCACTTTCGATTTGTTGCTGGTAGCATTGATGGCCGCGCCGGCCGCGGCCGCGATCGAGTTTTCCGACGGCAACTGGTCAGACCCGCGAGTTATTGGATTGATGAGCGGCGTTACAGTAGTGGCGATGTTCGCTTACTTCACAATTACCATCGCGCTAACCGGCAAGACCCTGGCGATGCGAATTCTTTCCCTGCGAACCATCGACACTCGGACTGGGCTGATTCCAACCGGGGGCCAGGCGATGAAGCGCGCCTTCGGTTACATCTTCGCACTTGGACTGGTTCTGGGACTCCTCTATGCCCTGATCGATCCGGACGGCCGGACTATCTACGATCGCTTTTCCAAAACCATCGTCATCCGCGATTAGGTGGCACGGGCGTGCCGCTCGTGATTTTCGCGCAAGGCGTAGGTAGTATCATCAAAGGCGAAGGCTCCGGCTTTCGCCTTTTCCGTTTCCCAGCAGCGCACGCATCCGCCGGAGGCGCACGTCCTGCGTGCGATACGCCGGCATCCTGCCGGCTTTATGTTAGTTTCTTGGACGAAGAAATGGACGATCAAGCAATCAACGAAATAGTCGCGGAGATCACGCCGCTGATGATTGGACGAGCTCCCGGAAAGATATTTCAACTCACGCCCCTCTCGCTCGTGATCGATTTTCGGTTGCGCGATCATGGCGACCTTTTTGTCAGCGTCGAGCCCGCTCAACCCAGAATGTATTTGATTAAACGCCGGGTGCGGGACCTGGAAAAGCAGAGTGTTCCACTGACCCAATTCGCGCAGGGTCTACGCAAGGAACTCTCGAATACAACTTTGCGAGCGATCGAGAAGGACCCTAATGATCGGATTGTTTGGTTTCATTTTTCTGGCGTCGACGAATTGGGCCAAGACCAGCAGCGTACGATGATTGCGCAGTTAACAGGACGCGCAGCAAACTTGTTCTCGATCGATCCCCAGGGCGTCATCACAAACCAGGCTCGCGCGGGAAAGGGCCCCGGTCAGAAGATCGGCGAAGCCTATCAGAAGCCGCCGGCTACGGGCGCTCGGGTGTCAAAACCTGGCGAGGGCGTACTAATCAAAAAGATTCGCGGCGGTCTGCACGACTCGGCATCTGAAACAGCGGATGCCTATTTTAGTTCCCTTCTGATTGAGCATGCTTTCAACAGCCGCGCCGGCGCAGCTCGCGCCGAGCTGCGAAAGAAAATCACTCACGATAACAAGTTACTCAAACAGCTCGAGCTGGATTTGGCGAGCCACTCTAACGCTGAACTTCACAAACGCCTGGGCGATCTTTTGCTGGCAAACCTAAGTACTGCCAAAAGAGAAGGACAGCGAGTTACCTTAGTCGATTACTTTGCGGAGGAAGCCGGTCCTGTAGAGATTGAAATTGACGAGCACTCGACGCTGACGCAAGAAGCCGAACGTCGATTTGCGCTCTACTCGCGTTCGAAGCGCGCGATAAAGCAAATCACTTCGCGTCTCGCAACTGTCCGCACAGAGTTGGGCGCTCTCAATTCTGAATCTGAGGCCCTGGAGAAAATCATCGCCGAGCGCGATAAGGCTGCACTGGAACAGCTCACCGCGAAAAACTCTTCGCTGCCCGCACCGGCGCGTGGCTCAAAGACGGAGAAAAAGATCCCCGGCACTCGCAGCTATCTTTCTTCTGATGGTTTTGAAATCCTGGTGGGCCGGACGGCGCGTGATAACGACTATCTAACCTTCAAAGTGGCCAGACCGAACGACCTTTGGCTGCACACCGGCGACTACTCCGGCTCGCATGTCGTCGTCCGCAATGCCACGCGCAAAGACGTTCCGCATCGAACATTGATCGAAGCAGCCCAACTAGCCGCCCAGTTTTCCCAGGCGCGCAAAGATCCCAAAGTCGACGTGCACTACACTGAGCGCAAGTTCGTCTCGAAACCGAAAGGCGCCGCGCCCGGTCTGGTGCGACTGATGCGGTTTAAGAATATTACGGTCGAGCCCAAGGAAGCGATAGAACGCATTGTGTGACATCACGCTTTATTTCGGCTCCAGAAAAGACCTACTCGGCCACGATTCTACGAACCTATGAACGACAAGAGCGACCTCAGAATAAAGCTGCTTCAGTTCCGCAAGCTGCAACGAAAGTCTTCGTTCATCACGTGTATTGATGGGGAGTTCACTCAGAAATTTACGACGCGTGCGGAGAGAGTCAGAGAACAGGTTAGGCGGAGCGTAAGACGCGATTTGGCTTCCAGTAATTGGAAGTTGGTTCCACGTGGCAGAGTCGGAAGGCTGAGCATGTCATTCGAGTCACGGATGGGGGGCGCCAAGAGATCGTCGCTAAGTTCTACGAAGACACGCGGGGCATTTTCACTCTTACCATCCAGCGATTCACCACAGAGAGCGGGGAGCCTCATAAGACGCATTTCTCCTTCATCGGTGAGGAGATTCCAAGGTTTTTAGCGTTCATTTCGAACCTACAACTGGTGGACCTTACTAGCCCGAGATCCATAAACATCACCGATGCGGATCTTGTGCGGAGACTGCTCTCCACAGAGCAAGCGCGCAGCCTCATAATCCAAAATCAGGATCTGATCCTTGAACTAGCACGGTCGGAGGTAACCAAAGCGGACATGGTCGCACTCGGGTTCCGGCGAAGGCAGCTCAGTCGATTCGATCTACTATTGAACGATCCCGACTATTTCGCACAAGAAAAAAGAGACCTCGACGAAACGGACGAGGGAGTTTGGCAGGGCTTCTTCGAGCAGAACAAGTGGATTTTCGGATATGGCCTCACGTACCTTCACTTGTCGAGTTTTGATGACTCAAGACTCGAGCAAGTTGTGGTTGGCTACGATCTAAGCGGTCCCGGGAAGCGTGCTGACGCCGTTATGAAGACCCGTGGCCTCATCAACGCGCTGTGCTTCGTTGAGATAAAGAAACATACCAGCGAACTACTCCAATCCAGGCCCTACCGCTCAGGCTGTTGGGCTCCCTCTGACGAGTTGGCTGGAGGCGTGGCTCAGATGCAAGGCACAGTGGCAATGGCAGTTCGAAGGCTGGAGGAAAAGCTAGACGTTAAAGACAAGCTTGGTGATCCGACTGGTAATATTGTCTTTACTCATCGCCCCAGATCATTTCTTGTTGCGGGCAATCTCGGTCAGTTCGTTACGGAGAATGGGGTCAACAACGAGCGGTACCGATCCTTTGAGTTGTATCGGCGAAACATGAATCACCCTGAAGTTATTACGTTCGATGAGCTGTATCAAAGAGCTAAGCTTATTGTGGAGCACCCTGAGAACTAACCCGTCCGTTACGGACCAGTGCTACCGCGCCGTCAGAGTTTCCGCTCTCGTTTCTTCTCAGCTTGTAGAGCTTTCATGAGGCCCTTGCCGCGAAACTTACCACGACTCTCACTAGCATGAAAACCAATCTGACGTCGGGCTGATTTCTGCGGACTCAAAAGCTGTCGAATGGCCTCGAAGATCACTTGAATCTGTTTATCGTGAGAGGAAATTCGCCGCTCCAGCTCTTCCAGTTTTTCAGCGAGTTCGTGGTTCGACGCCAGCATTTCTCTCAATCGTACGAACGCCCTACAACGAATACGCTCGTCTCAACTGCGTGGCCGCTATTCAGAACATTAGCCAACATAATTGCACCATGCTCGGTGAACACGTAAGGCAGAACCGGAGAAAACTTTAGCCGGGCAAGGTGGTCACAATTTGTGACCACTTCACTCTTCTCCATTTTGCTGAGTCGAAACATAAAGTCTTGAGGAAACCGCTTTCGATTGCGCTTTACTGCTTGGTTTAGCACTTTCGTCGCAACACCATAAAGTTCCGCGAGGTCGGCATCTACGATCACGCGATTACCGCGAACAGACAGAATCAGCCTCGCGATTCGTTCGGGCGGCATCAAGCTTTGGCTCATGTTCGTTCTCAACCTGCAACTTCAAACTTAAGTTCAAGAGCAATTCTTGGCGCGCGACATGAGAGCCGATCTAATCTGGATTGTACAGGAATCTGTCGTCGAATTTATGAGGAGGTTGGAATTCGTGATTAAGCTCTTGATCTTAAGATCGTTAAGGTTCACTGCAAACTATCAAGGGGCAGTTCAACCCGAAACGTCGTGCCCTTGCCTGGCTCGCTCTGAACCGCAATGTCGCCGCCGTGAAGGTCAATTATTTGTCTGACGATGGAAAGACCCAGACCGGTGCCGCGTTTTTTGGTCGTGAAGAATGGTTCGAACAAACGGGCGCGCGTCTTGGCGTCCATGCCGGTCCCGTGATCGGTGATCTGAATGCGCACCAAGGCGCCGTTTCGGCGCGCCGGCGCTTCAATAGATTGGGATCGATTGTCAGACTCAACCAGCTCGGTGGTGATACTGACTGGCGACTTGGGAGCGCTGGCATCAATCGCGTTGCCGATTAGATTCACGAATACTTCACGCAATTGTTCTTCGTCACCGTTCCCGCGAATCGGGACCCTGGCAAAGTGCTTTTCAACTGGTGTCTCTTTGTCCTGCACGCGATCGGCGACCAGATCCAGACTTGAATTAATCAACTCGTGCAGGTCGAACTCCGCCCTGTCCAACTCCCGGCGGCGCGAAAACTGAGTTACGTCGACGACCAGCTTGTTAAGATGATCAATGCCGCGGTTGACCAGACCCATCGTCTTTAGGGCCTCGGCGGTGACCATATACTCGCTCAGCATTTCGATGCCCAGACGAATGCTGCCCAGCGGGTTCTTGATCTCATGCGCCAGTTGGGCCGCGGCTTCGCCGACCGCTGCCAGCGCTTCGCTGCGTCGCAAAGCGGCCTCGGACTTTGCCGCTTCCGTCACATCGACCAGCGTCAGGATCTGGCCATGCTCGAGATCGATCTCCAGCGGCGACGAGTAAACATCGAAGGCCCGCTCGACCCCATTCTCGTTCAAGTTCCAACGGCCCCGATAGGTAGCCGTCTCGACGTGTGAAGCGGTGGCCGATTCGAGCAGCTTTGTACCTTCGGTCGAACCGACCCGATCGTGAATCGAAGAGCCTATGGTCGCCTGCGGAAAGATGTTCAGGAACGCCGCATTCGCGCTGCGGATACGGTCTCGCCGATCAATGGCCGCGATGGCGCTGACCATTCCTTCCAGCATTTGATTGCTGAATTCACGCTCGCGGCGCGCAGCTTCGGTGCTCAGTCTGTTCTGATGAAAACGGCGTTGCACCTGCCAGATCGTTCCCACTGCAACTCCCAATCCCGCCAGCAGTGCGAACAGATTCCAAATTCGAATCGAGCGCGTGGCCGCTTTTTGCATCGCGTCAGCGCGCACAAATACCTGTTGCTCTTCGATCGCCGAATCGTTAATGAGTTCATTCAGTTCCGCATCGACATCGCGAAAGCGCGCAAAACCTTCCCGCAGGTATCGATCTTTGTCTTTCGTGGTTTCGACATAGACGGCGAGATCGTCGCGGAACTTCCGCCAATTTGGCAATTCTCCGAGCGGCGCATGATCTACTTGCGCTAACAGATTGGTTGCCTCGCCGCGCGCTGAGTCCAAACGCAAATTGAAAGGTGGAGACAGCTCGCGACGCGCAGTTGCTTCCATGCGCTTCCGGGCTTCGTTATCGAGTTTGGTGAGCGCCACGCGCAAGTTCAGCAGCAATCCAGCCCTCGTCGCATGCGAATGTTCGACTGTCAGGGCATCGCTGCTGGTGTCCTCCAGGCGACGCACGCTCAAACTTCCCAGAACCCAAACCAGCAGTAATAGCAGAGCAAAGCCGGCGATCAGCGGCAACAGAGTAGGATCGAGCCGCGACTCCTTTTTCCCGCCGGAGGCGGACGGCAACAATCGTCGATAGACGACTTCGCCATCGGACTGTTGGGAGGTTTTCTGTTTTGAGGCCATTGAGTATCCCTTTTGAACGCTCTTTAAGGTGAGCCCTCCCTCACGGTCGGGCTACTGCCCCTCGTGCTAACGGCTTCTGCTTCCTGCCTTCTGCCTTCTGCTTACTGCTTACTGCTTACTGCTTCTTCGCGTCCATCCAATTGTCGCCGATGCCGGTTTCAGCGATCAGGGGGACATCGATTTTCACCGCCTGCTCCATCTCACGTTTTAATGTCTCGGCAACTTTACCGGCTTCGTGGGCCGGACACTCGACGAGCAACTCGTCGTGCACCTGCATCAGGATTTTCGCATTCAAGCCTTCGCGACGAAAGGCGTCTTCGACCTTCAGCATCGCGATTTTTACGATATCACTGGCAGTACCCTGGATGGGCATATTGATCGCTTCGCGTTCGGCCGCGCGCCGAATGTTAGCGTTGCGATCGTTAATTCCCGCGAGCGGACGTATCCGTCCATAGAGCGAACGCACATAACCCTGCTCGCGCGCCTGCACTGGAATTTCGTCCATGTACCGCCGCACGCCTTTGTAGGTCGCATAGTAATCGTCGATCACTTTGCGCGCTTCCTGTCGCGAGATACCCACGCGCTGGGACAGGCCCCAGGGTTCGATCGCATAAGCGATGGCGAAGTTCACGATCTTGGCAAAGCGGCGCGCCTCTTTCAACTCCTCATCTGTTTTAGCATTAAAGACCAAACGCGCCGTGCGCGAGTGAATGTCTTCGCCTTTCTGAAAAGCATCGAGCATTACTTCGTCGCGTGTGATATGCGCCAGCAGCCTCAGTTCAAGCTGGGAATAGTCCGCTGAAATAAGTTTGTTTCCTTGTTCCGGAACGAACGCGCGCCGGATGCTGCGGCCCAATTCGGAGCGAATCGGGATGTTCTGCAGGTTCGGATCGCTTGACGACAACCTGCCCGTAGCCGCCACCGTTTGATTGAGCTGCCCGTGAATGCGTCCATCGGCGGCAATCTGATGCGGCAAGGCATCGGTGTAGACACTCTTTAACTTGTCCAATTCGCGGTATTCAATAATTAGCTTTGGCAGTTCGTGGGTTAGGGCCAACTCTTCAAGGACTGCTTTGCTGGTCGAGACTCGACCGGTTGAAGTTTTGCGCCCGGAAAGTATATTCAGCGATTCAAAACACTCCGCCACTTGCTTTGGCGAGTTAATATTGAATTCGCGACCGGCTAGCCCGCAAATCTTATCAGTGAGTCTGGCCAACTCTTCGCCCAAACGATGGGACAACTCATTCAGCACGTTTAGATCGACGCGAATCCCGGCCTGTTCCATTCGATAAAGCATCGGGGCCAGGGGCAATTCAATTTCGCGATAGATGCGGCCGAGATCTTTCTCGTCGATGCGCTGACGCAACAGGCGGGCAACCTGCGCTGTCAAATCCGCCACTTCGGCAGTTCGCCAGCCAGTCTCACTCCAGCCGTCGTACGGCGGGCCGCCGCTTTCAGCACCCACCGTTTCACGCGCTAAATCGGTCAATTCGTATTTGCTGCGCGTGGGATCGATGACATAAGCGGCGATCAGCGTGTCGTCAGTGACGCCCGCTAGCTCAATACCGTGGGGGGATAGCAAGGCAGTGGCTCGCTTCAGATCGTGCACCGACTTCTCAATCAATCCGTTGCTGAGTAACTCACGCATCGCCTGGAGCGCTGCCTCTTTTCCTTCAGCAAAATTTTCGAAATCGACGAACGCGGATCTGCCCGATTGCTGAGCGAAGGCAATGCCGTGGGCTTGGCCATTCTGCATGCTCTGCTGCTGGCCGGCCCCGGGCGGTGAAGAATTCGAAATCGCCAATCCGATATGTTCCGCCTGCCACAACTGCTCTATGAGCGCGTCGAGTTCCGCGCGGTTGCGAATCATCGAATAGTTGCGCTCGCCGGCAACCTTTGGCGTAGCCACCGCTCCGTCAGCAAATTCATTGGTTAGCGCAGTGAACTCCAATTCACGGAATAACTCGTACGCCACAGCGCGATCGGGCGGGCGTCGTTCCAGTTGATTCAAATCAAGCCGCACATCGAGATCGGTCTTGATTTGAGCCAGCTCGCGCGATTTGCGAATCAGATCGGCATTGCTGCGGAGCGACTCGCGGTAACTCTTATGTTTGATTTCCTCCCAGTGTTCCAGTGCGTTTTCGATCGAACCGAATTGTTGAATTATCTGCACCGCGCCCTTCGGACCAACGCCCGGAGCACCCGGGATGTTATCGATCGAGTCACCCATCAGTCCCAGCAGATCCACCAACTGATTCGCGGGCACGCCAAACTTTTTCAAGACCCGGGCTTCATCGCACCATTCAATCTGCGGCACGGGTTCTTTGCGCTTGATGACCTGTGAATTCTGTCGCATGCAAACAATCAGCGGATCGCGGACCAACTGGCACATGTCCTTGTCGTTGGAAACGATCACTGATTGTAGGCCCTGGTCAGCCGCCTGTATGGCCAGCGCTCCGATCACATCGTCTGCCTCGAATCCCGCGAGGCTGATCATGGGCACGTTGTAGGCTTCGCACAGGCGCTTGATGTACGGCATTTGCGAAGCCAGATCGTCGGGCATCTGTTCGCGGTTGGCTTTGTAATCGCTGAACGCTTCGTGCCGAAAAGTCTTTTCCTTCGATTCAAAGATCGCGGCAATGTACTTCGGCTGCTCGTCCTGAATGAGCTTTCGCAGCATGTTGGTGAAGATATAGACGGCCTGGGTCACTTGACCCTTTGAGTTCGACAGCGGCGCCGCCCGATTCGCCATCGGTGCATAAAAAGCGCGAAAGATATGCGACATCGAGTCGATGAGAAAGACTCGTTCGGCCGGCTTGGTCCCGGCAGGGGAACTCTTCTGTGGCATTATGAGATCGATCATAGGGGTGTGCTTTCAGGGTGTCAATTTGCAGCCTCGATCGGACGGTCTAATCTACTCTGCGCTTTCTGCATTTCTTCGCGCCTTTGCTTTGCGCGAAATTCATTTGGGTTCAACTTAGTAGTTCTCGCAAAGGCGCAAGGACCACTACGTAGGCGCGAAAGAACAAATGGTGCAGCGATCGCGTGGTATCGCTGCCGCGATCTGTGCGCACAGTCGTAGCGGCTCCGCCACACACGCGTTCCCAATGGTTCAGTTTTCTTCTACTCTTAAAGGGCATAGGCCTTGCACTATGATCTCGCTCAGATCTTAGTTCTCGCTGATGACTCAGTCGAATCACACAAGCGCCCGCCAAACAACTCTGGCCGAATCGGTCGAAGCCCGCGGCATTGGTTTGCACACTGCCGTGCCGGTCCAGGTGCGTCTGATGCCCGCGCCGCCGGACACTGGTTACGTTTTCCGGCGCACGGATCTGGGTGGATTTGAGATCCCTGCTACGGTTGAATCGGTTGCCCATTGCAGCTATGCGACGACGCTTATGCGTACCGGCGTGATGCTGTCGACAGTCGAGCACCTGCTGTCGGCTTTACGTGGGTGTGGCGTCGACAACGCCTACATCGAAGTCGACAACCTCGAAGTCCCGATCATGGATGGTTCAGCCGAAGCATTCGCCGAAATGATCGAAGGCGCCGGCCTTGTGGATCAACCAACCGCACGCCGCGCTTTGCTGGTTAGAGAAAGGGTCTCGGCAGTAGCTGGAAATCGCAGCATTACGATTGAGCCCGCTGATGCTTATGAAATCGATTGCCTCATCGACTTTCAGCATCCGCTGATCGGCGTGCAACATCGCTCGGTTACTTTGGATAACGGTTCTTTTGCCCGCGAGATTGCTTCCGCGCGAACGTTTGGATTTATCGAAGAAGTCGAAGCGCTGCGACGCGCGAATCTGATTCGCGGCGGTTCGCTCGATAACGCCATCGTCTTGACGCGGGATGGCATGTTGAATGAAACGGGTTTGCGCTGGAAAGACGAGTTTGTGCGCCACAAAATTCTCGACATTATCGGCGACCTGGCTCTGCTGGGTATGCCCCTGCTCGGCCGGGTGACGGCAGAGCGCAGCGGTCACTTGCTGCACGCCGCGCTGATGGCGTCATTACTGCGGAATCGCGCCGCCTGGGAGATTGTTGACTTGCCTGCCTCCGTAGAAGCTAACGCGCCTGCGCTCGCCTAATCACACCATTCGTTCTTACAAATTGTCCTGGCGTCTTCCTTCCTGCCTTTGCGTGAACTATTAACCGTGCCCAGATTTCACGCAAAGGCGCTAAGAAAAATGCCGAAGGCGCCAAAGAAGCGCCAGACCCTCTTCGAAATCCTTCTCCGGTTACGGAACCTGCCGAACTGTCTGCTAAAATCACAATTCAGTTCAACGTTTTATGAGATATCGGCATCCAAGGCTGCGATTACTCTTCGGGAGGCATTTCGATTTGATGAAACATAGCGTAACGCTTGGTCTACTTTTTGGTCTGGCTTTAGTCTTGTCCACGTCCACGCGCCTGGCGGCGCAACCCAGAAGCGGGACCGCGGTTCAGGAAACCGAGGACGAATACAAGGTCAACACCTACAAAAGGTTCGTGGAAAATCGCGAGCCTAATCCCACTGCTGCCTACCTGGCCGCCAAAGATTACATGGCGCGCTACAACAAAGAAGACGATCAGTACACTCGCTACTTGAAACAGTGGATGAGCGCCTTCGAAAAGGACGAGCGACAGGACACACTTCTGCGATCGATCTATGGCGAGAAGAACTACGCCGCTGGTTTCGGATTAGCGAAACAAGTCCTGGCTGATGATCCCGAAGACATCAAGACGCTCATCGCGCTTGGCTATGGCGGTTATCTGGCCACCACCAACGCAAAGAACGAGGCCTTCAATGCCGACTCAGTTCGCTACGCTCAGAAAGCGATTCAGTTGCTCGAGAGCGGCAAAACGCCGGACGCCTGGGAACCCTTCAAGAGTCGCGAGGACGCCGTCGCCTCTCTGAACTACGCCGTTGGCTTTATCGAATTGAAGCCCCGTCCGGAAGAAGCCATTGGCCACTTCATCAAAGTCATCCAGATTGATAGCGACCTGCGGAAAACTCCATCTCCCTACCTTTTGCTCGCCGGGGCGTATGAGAAAGGGCCCTATCAAAGGCTGTCGGCCGACTACAGCAAGCGTTTCGCGAACCAACCAGAGTCGCCGGAAGGCAAAGCGGCGCTCGATGGTATTTACAGAGTCGTGGATCGAATTATCGACGCCTACGCGCGCGCCATCGCTCTCGCAGGAACTAATCCGCAATATCAGACCAGTAAGGCTGAATGGATGAAACAACTGACCACGTTCTACAAGTTTCGACACGAGAACTCCGACGCCGGTCTGAACCAGTTCATCGCGGGCGTGCTGGCGACCCCTATGCTCCAACCATAGGAGCGTTTAGAGTACCAAGGAACCTCTGAATAAGTTGATGATCTTTTCTTGAGCCTGCGAAGCGCGGCGACAGCATAAAGCATGTGGTGATAATTGACAGCTTCGCTCCACCCCAGGCTTCATGCTTCCACCTGCTTCGCGGGTTTTGAAAAAGATGCGTCATGACTTGTTCAGAGTTTCCCCCAACTTTAGTTGGGCCCTTTCCCGCTCAATAAGAGCCCGACTGAAGTCGGGACTCTGAACACCTGTAATCAAACCAGCACGCGACTCGGCGCCACTGCTGCCTTGACAAGCCATGGCGAATCCTTAGAATCGAAACTCGTTGAAAAAGCGGGAGTAGCTCAGTGGTAGAGCATCGCCTTGCCAAGGCGAGGGTCGCGAGTTCAAATCTCGTCTCCCGCTCCAAATTCGAGCGTATCGAAGGCGGAAGCATGAAGAATCCGCTAAATCGCGGTTACGGCTGAAGACTGCAAACCGAAACCTCGGGAACTCTTCGTCCTTCCGCCTTTATCGTGTCCTGCATTCGGGCGGCGTAGCCAAGTGGTAAGGCAGAGGTCTGCAAAACCTTTATTCATCGGTTCGATTCCGATCGCCGCCTCCAAAACTTTAATAAATTGAGTAGTTTGCGATGCTAGCTTGAATTCACCGTTTCCGTTTGGGTCACTGTTGTGTCACAACCTTAGGCAAGACAACGCTGACTTGGGCAAACGATGGAACAAAAATGGCCAAAACCCCCAGTGAAACCAGACATTCCACCGGACCAAATCGTACCGGACATTTTGCCGAAGTGTAAAAAACCTTTATTCGCTCACAGCGCTTGCTCGTTCACGAACGACTATGAGCAAAGGTCTACTCTTTTGATCGACTGAGAATATGCGAAGTCACCGCAATGAACCGGAAAAATGAGACTATGTGCAATCGGTGGTCGGGCGTGAGGTCACCTATAACCCTGCGCGGCTCTCCGGTGTAGATGTCTATAGGAAATCGAATCGCACCTTGTCACAGGGAGATCGCGTACAGTTTCGAGCGCCATTTACCGAGCAACGGATCGCCAACGAAGAGCTTGGCAGTATCGGACGAATCACAGAAGAGGAATTAACGGTCGCGCTCGACAGCAGACGAGAAGTTAGCTTTGAACTTGCAAAGTTCATAACCCTCAATCGTTCTTGTGAACACACTCATTTGGCAGAGCACAGTTTGATGGCTTGGCGAAAGGCGGCGTCGAACCTCTCACTTTCATCCTTATCATCAAACGTAAAGGTCAGCGTCTCAGCCCGCATCTTGCCCTTCAGTTCCGGGTCTTCAGCGGCGGTGATCTCCATTTGAAAGACAAACCGTAGAAAGAACGCTTTCTCTTTGAATTTAGTCCGCCACGTTCCGAGCAATTTAGCTTCCTCCGCTTTCTTCGTATATTGATAGGGCTTCTTGCTTTCACGCATCTTGTTGAGCGGGATAAACAAGACGGCTGATTGCGCTGTTAGTTTCTTCTCTCCCTTCTTTCCCCCAAACACGAAATTGGCAAAGCTCATTTGGTTGCTATCGTAACTCTTGGTCGACCAGCGGAGGATCTTTACCTCATCATTCCTGAGCGTTAAGCCGCAACCGTCGGTCCTGACCAGCCGGAATCCGGAAGAGAAGAACAGCGCCTCGGAAAGTTGGCCCAGCGAGAGGTTTATTGAATTCATTGGATCGGAAGAGTCGGTATAAGACTCAGGACCGTCGGACTCGAGACCAATCCGCGCGTGCGAGAAACTGCTCTTGTCTAACCAGTCCACAACTTCTGATAGAGTTGAACCCTTGTTCAGCTGAGACGGAAGTTTAGGCGCCGTCTGAGCAAGTGTCTGTGAACTCAAGATCGAGAAGAAGCAGCAGAGCAACAGTCCGAGCGTTTTCATGGCGACTTAATTCGTCCTTTCATTCAAACCACGTGGCACGTGCGATTCACGGCGGGACGCCCGTGCCACTTCGACCAGGTCGGGGCCATCGCAAATACTTGTTAGTGTGCCAGCGCGATCGCTTTATCAATTCTCCCGAACGCGCTGTTGACTTTCTTCAGAATCAGTACGCTCCTATCAAACCAGCCGGCCCACCGCGGAATCCCCGGACTCTTGGATAGCGGTCCGCCGCCTTTAGACGGATCTCGGAAGCGATGAATCCCCATTATAATATCACCAACGTCGTCCACGAGACCCAGCACATTCACGAATCCGCTCAGCCTTTCCGCGCCGGCCAGATTTGCAACCTTCTCGATTACTGACCGGATGAATTTGTAGATGTCCCATTTCTTGAACTTCCATTCGTGGATGATCTCCCCTTTATGTTCGGGATTCGGATCTGGAATGCCTGTTGGGGAGATCTCGCTTGAGATGAATCCTGCCACGGTGCTAACAAGATCCAGGATCTGGCCCCATTTCTTACTGGCGTAAGCCGTAAGAATCTTACTTACGAAAGTAGCGCCATCCTGAATTGCTTTGAAGATGGTCTTCGCTAATGCCAGAGAGTGACCGGCAATATTGGCAAGCGAGATACCAAAAGCTGTGCCCGCCGCAATGATGTCAAAAATCTGCTTGAGTTTTGTTAGCCCCGCCATGTCGGCTATTTGTGAGGCTGCGCTGACGATGGCCCCAATAACTGTCAGCACTGTTTTGAGAAGTCCAATAGCAGCGTCGATTCTACCCGTGTAGACAACGATCAGCACCGCGACGATGATAGTAACTATCAACAGAATCCACTTGAATAGCTTCTTCAGGAAGCTGAAGAATCCCAGGCCGCTCGGATCAGTGTGATTGATCGGATCGTTTGCGCAGTAGCCGTACAAGTTCAACGTCTGTGGACTGGAAAGATCAACGGCATTCATCCCCGCAGGATCAACCTGAGTAAACCTTCCCTGCTGCGGGTCGTAGTGCCGGTTGACTGCATAATCCAACCCGGTCGCGTTGCTGCGATCGTAAGTTGTGAATCTTCGATTCGTAGCGGTGGTTGATTCGGCATTGAGGGCCGTGCCGAAAGCCAGGGTAACCTGCTCGAACGAGGTTCCATTTGCCGGATCGGTCACGAGTCTCGTGCCGAGGGTGTCCGGATGGTGGAATAGAATCGCCTCTCCACCGCTGCCGTTTGGCGTCAAGGTTGACAACAAACGCCCGTCGAGAAAGACATAGCTCTTTGACCATGCGGGTATGACCGCGCCGCCACTTTCGGTGTATTCCGCGGTCGGCGTGCCGTCTTCGCCGGCGAAGTAAGTACGCAGTCCTCCCTCATCAACGATCAGACGCTCATTCGAATCGCCGTAGGTGGTGGTCGCCAACACATTGTTGTTGCCATCTCGAGTGTAGATCAGACGGTTAGCCGCGTCGTATTGGAACTTCTCGGTCGAACCATCGACACGTTTGACCTGGGTTTGATTTCCCGCGGCATCGTAAGCGAAGCCCGCAGTCGTAATGCGATTCGAAGCGCTATCGTAAGAGAGCGCCGCCAACCCGTCAGTGGTAATCGGCACCGATACCAGCGCCTCACGGACACGGTCGCGCAATTCCTGAATGTGTACTGCCCTGATGAGGAAGCCTGAGGTGAGACCAGAATCGGTGTAGGTGGCGACCGACAGCCCGAGAGCGCTGCGCGCTTCAGCGAGGCGCGAGCGCATTTCGGTGATGTGCGACGCTTTGACCGTCACGCCGACTGTCACCGACTCGGCCCAGCTCGCGTTTCCGATTCCGGCGCGCACGCGTGCCTGATTGATCGCGTCACGCAAGTCGGTGATGTGAATCGCCCTGATGTTGACTCCGGCGCTCAACGGATCGTCAGTAAAGACTGGGTCAACAGGTGGAGTCACCGGTTTGGGATTACTGCTATTTTTCTCTGCGCGGCGCAATGTCGGCGCAGAGTCAGAGAGCGGCTCTGAGCTTTCACTGACCGTGGGATCGAGGCCCCGTCTAATGGATTCGGGGTTGTTCTTCGCGAGGAGATCGTCGGGAAGATTGGGACTGGGAACCGAGCCCTCGTTGGGCTTAGGGCTCTTGGCATCGGCGGTTTCGACGGGCGCCACCGCTCTGCGCGGTATTTCGCCCTTAGCTGAATAACCACTGGCCGATACGCTGGTGCGGTTGCCAAACTTGTCGTAACTGTAGGTTTGCGTCCACAGCGCGCCATTGGCGCCGCCGGTCGCCTGGGTCAAACGGCCCAATGCATCGTACGAATAGCCGCGATCCTTGGCGTGATTCCAGTTGTTGAGAATCTTCGTCAGTTGACCGGTGCGCTTGCCGTTGGCATTGGCATAGTCATAGGTGAGATCAAACAGCGGGTGAATAGTGTCGGTGCCGCGTACTATGTTTTGGCCGGCAAGAAGTCCGGTTTGCGAATCATAGCCATAGTTTTCAGTGATCTGATTCGCGCCGGCAACGCCGACCTTCAACGAAGTCGCCTGGCTGGCTGCGTTGTAAACGATGTTCGAAGCGAACAACTGACCATCGTAGGTCAACGTGCTCAAGCGGCTCGCGAGGTCGTAATCGTAATGCACAACCTTCCGCGGCGCGCTGCCATTTGAATATTCCGCCGGGTAGGTAATGTTCTTTGCGCGGTCCAAGGTGTCGTATGCGTAGTCAGTCGCGAACGGATAGCTTGAACGGCCGTTGAGCGTAAGCGTTTTTGCAGTCACCCGGCCCTCGCCGTCGTCATAGCTATAGGCTTCGGTGCTCACCCCTGAGGTGGTGATGTTGCTGAGCTGGGTCACATCCTTTAGCTCGGTAGAGGTGCTCTTGGTGCGATAGGCATAGGTGACCGTGGCGGCGCCGATCATAGGATTCGCCGTGTCACCAAACCCACTCGTGTCCCAGGAAACTGACTGCAGGCGGTTCAGCGGATCGTTATTGTAGTTATAGACAGTCTTGACGCCGCGTGCGTCTGTGCGTGAGATGAGATTCGAGCGCCCGTCATAAGTGAAGAAATCGCTCCACACTCCGCCGCTCGATTGATACACGCCTGAGTCGTTCAGTGTGGCATTCATCTCGGCAACCTTCTGCGCGATCAGTCGGTCCAGCGAATCATATTTGAAGAGTCTGGTTTGCGTGTCCTGGTGAATTTGCGTGAGGTCGTCCAGCGCATCGTAACTGTATGTGGTCACGTAACCGCCGGTCGCCGTAGAGCCGTTGCCCGACGGATTGGGCTCGACAACTTCAACCAATCGACCGGTCGCATCCGTCCGGCCCCATCGCTCACGTCCCCATGCATCCCGTACCAGGATGGTATCTCCGGCAGTATTGCTGGCAACGCTCGGTCGCTGTGGCGCATAGCCATCACTAGTGTCAAAATCCTGTTCGTTGTAATAGTTCTCGGAAACGCTGCCGTCAGGCGAGGTAAGGCGCGTAGTTCGCCCCAAAACATCGTAGCTTACCGAACTGAAGGCCGGTGTTTCGCTGCCCACTCTGTAGGGCCGTGATTGTTGAGACACCTGGCCCAGATTGTTGTAGGTAGTATCTACCGCATCCCACGTTTGGTTCTGTCCGGCGTTCGGCCCGCGCGCGGTCTCTCGGCGCACTTGTCCCGAGCCATTCAAATACCTCACGCTTTGAGCGGCAATGCCTCCGCCGTCGGCCGCAGCCAAATAAGTCGTCTGGGTGAGGGTCATGGCCGCGTCATCGTATGAGTGGTCGGTGTGGGCCCCGGTAGGCGCAGTTATGATCGACGGCCGCAGGGTGACGGATTCGTAATCAGTGATGGTTTGGCGTCCATTGGCGCTCGTCGCCGAACGGATGAAGCCGGTGTTGAAATCGTAGGTGTTGCTGGTCTTTACCTGGGCATAGGGATCAGTCGCCGAGCCGCGGGTCTGTGACAAAGAGAAGGCGAACTGAGTGTCGATATCGTAGGCAAACGTCGTTTGCGTGCAGCAGTCAGCATTCGTCTGTACCAAATTTCCGGTGATGTCGTAGTGCCTCGTTTCCGATGTCGCTCCGGTCGCGGGCTCGGTTGCGGCGTTCGCATATTTCGTGATCTGAGTCACGTTGCCGCGATAGTGGGTGGACGAGTCGTAAGGGCAGTAATAGATCTGCGGACAATAACCGTCGCAGCTCATCAGTTCCGGATTGCACGAGCCTTGGCAATCCGGATCGCTCCAATCGAAATCCCAGTAACAGAAACCTTCATCGACAGCGTAGGGATTGAAGCTCTGATCGTGCTGGACGACCTCCGGCGCTGCGGTCATCGTTTGACTGTCATACTGATATTCAGTGCGAGACAATCGAGTCACGTTATCACTGTCATAGATCTCAACTGTCAGCGGTAAGTTGAAGATATGCCGGGCGGTATAGTTGGCGCTGTTTTGATATGTCTTGCGCGTGGCTCGCAGCAGTGCAGTACCGCCGTAATCCAAATCACGAATCTCGGTCACCTGATTGTAGACACTTCCGTAGCTGAACTCCGCGGCGGTGACGTGCTGCATTTCATCCGTTTTTTCGATGCGCGTCGGACGCGGCGAATCGTACGCCCCTTGCTGCCAGGACGAAGTGCTGGTTTGCAGCGGCTGGTTTTCAACGACATACGTATCGTCGTGATAGACCAGACCGTCATTCCATTGGTTGGGCGCGTTATAAGCCAGTTGCTTGTTCTTCAAGCCGCTGGGCAGGGTAATCAGAGTGCTCCGAGGGTTCGCATTCTGGTGGACTTCATAGGTTGTGATCGCAGAATCGAAATTGGTCCCGTCGGTAGTCCAGCTCACCGTCTTCGTCGTATAAATCGGCGCGTCGGTGAGACTGGAATCCGGAGTGAGTGGATAATTGTAGGCCTCTGTCCGACTGACCGAGCCCTGCGACACGCTGCCCATGTCATTGAGTCCGGACGACGAAAATCCCATCCCACGCTCCTCGACGACTTTGTTCAGCATCCCGTAACTCGAATACGAATCTGAATCATTAAGCCAGAAACCGGTGCTCGTGCCGGGGTAGTAGATTGCATCAACCCCCCAGGGGTTCGCATCACGAACGGCAGGAGTCAGACCGCTGAATGCATTAGTGGTGTCCAGCGTGAGCTGATGGTAATGCAGTCTGACCAAGGTCCGCGTACCGCTAACATAGCCCGGCGCGGTGATCGCAGTTAATAAATTATTTGTGTCGTAGTGGAAACTAATCGTGCGGTTAAGAGTGTCCGTGACTGTCTGAATTCGCGGGCCGGAGTTATTTACATAAGTGATGGTGATGAAATTACCGTTGGCGTCCTCGATGCTGGTGGGATATATAGCTCCCGGACCGGGCGCTCCAAAACTGATCATCGTTCCGTTGGCGAGTCTAGCAAACGCATAGGTCAAGCCGCCGCCGGTCCCGGTCGAATACGTGTAATCTATGAATGAACCGTCAGCCGTATGCATGACACCGGAAGTACCCCCGCTGTAAAACGTGATACTGCCGGTGTAAGCGTGACGAGTGCCATCGGCGTCGATTAGCATGCCGCCGCCATTGACACCCATGCCCAACAACTTCCCAAAACCCAGACTGAAGCCCGGCGCGGGCCAACCACGATCGTTGTCGTAGTTTATTTGGGTGCCTGACTTGTTCCACAGACGGGAGTTGTAAGACAGCGCAAGCCTCAAGTCGATGCCGCGCCCGTCGAGACTCAGAACCGGGGCCGAAAACTGGAAATTTCCGCTTCCAGCCCCGTCGTCTAAGGGAGTGCCGGGCGGATTGCCGATGCGATTTCCCGGATCGTCGGCCGACCCATAGTTGTCATCTCCCCACCCTTCGATGGGCAAATCTTGAGTTGGTGGAGTGGCTGTAACACTTCTTACGTGCGATCTCTTGGCAACGCGGTCTTTGCCCGCAGCAACGCGATTTCCGGTGCCTGGTGTTGCAGGATTTCCCGTTGAGCTGATCTTTTTTGTGTTGGTCGGCAGGTCTCTGCTCGAAACGGACTTCGTCCTCTGCGGAACTTCATTCATATTTCGACGTATGCCGGGACGCACTACGACGGTCGCTTGCGCACTCTGACCATTTGCCTCTGCTGTGATCGTGAAAGAGCCGGGCCCTAACGCTTCGAACTCTCCCTCGCGAGAGACTTTCGCACGCCGACCCGTGCTTGATCCCTGACCGCTCCACTTCACTTTGATTCCGCCGACCGCATCGTCCTTCTGATCATAAGCGATGGCGGAGAACCGGACATGCTCACCCAAATCTACAGTGGCTGCCTCGGGGAAGATCTTAATCCGGACAATCTTCGCATCGCGATCGCGTTGCTTCTCTTGTCGACGAACGCTGCCGGCGCCGCGTTCCTGAATCAATTTGCTCATTCCACTGTTGTGAAACCAAAAGAGGAAAGCTCTACTTGATTCTTTTCCCAGCCCAACCACTGTTTCGGGTGCGGCTGGCGTCGAGTTAACAAGCAGGCTCAGTGTCAGACCCACGCTAATCGCGCGCATGGTTACGGTGCGAAACAGGTTAGAGAAATTCATGTTTTCTCCCAGCTCTTACTGACAGCTCCTGTAATTCAAAGTCATTGATGGCAATTCTTTGTATTGGAAAACTCTCACGGGTCTTCGGTGTGTTTTTCGGATCTACTGCAAACTCAGCAACACCAGAATCTTTCCCGAACCCTTTTCGAGGGGTTCGAGGGCCTTGCCAATCAATGTTCCGGGCATGTGCATTAATCGGCCGCCGACTTTGATTGGCTCTGACTTCATCGCCATTCCGGGTGTGTCGCTGGTGACCAGCAGATCGCCGACACGAATGGGTCCGCGACTCGCGTCGACTTTAACCAGTACACGACCGGTGGTCGCCACTAAGACTTTGTTGGCGCCGCTCTCGCCCAGGGCGATGCCCGGTTGTGCCGAGATTACGCCGGCCACGCGAGTGTCGTAGGCCTCTGTGGACTGAGTCACATGATTCGATTTGGTGGAATCCAGAACGACGACCGTGCCATCAGGAAGCTGCTCTGACGATGGCACCCACTCGGCCATGTCCTGATACTTGGCCGCGAGGTTTCCGTCAACTGTCATGTTGCCGCTAACGTGTGCAGCTCCGTTGACATCCAGTTTATAAGTGGGGTTGGATTGCCCAACGCCGACGTTCCCGCCTGACGTTGCGTAGTTGATGTTGCTGCCGCTGGTTGTCCATTGGCTAACACCACTCGGCACTCCCCAGGTATTGTCGCCTCTCAGAAAAGTAGTGGCGTCGGCGGTTCCGCTACCGAGCCGGGCAGCAGAGACCGTTCCGCTGGCGAGACTTGAGGCGTTGAGGGACGTGAGATTCGTGCCGGAAACGGTAGGTAAGGTTGCGGGAAACCGTGCATCCGGAAGGGTGCCTGACGATAAATCGCCGGCACTGCGAGTCGTAAGGTTGGCCAGCGACGACGTGCTCTTGTCTATTTGCGCCCAGGTGTAATCGTTCGTCGCGGCGACAACTGCTCCGGTGCGGCCGAATACTGACGGTACCGCCCCTCCACCACCCGAAGCGGCGGTGGCTTGCACGGTGCCGTCAGGAAATCTGAATCCTCCGGCGCTTGAGTTAACAATGCCAGCGACGTCGAGTTTGTACCCCGGAGTACTCGTGCCAACACCGACATTGCCTGAGGTATCGACAAAGACTCTGGCAGCATTGGCGTTTGCGTCAAAGATGCTAAAGTCGCCCTCGGCTGACAAAACACCGGCGCCAATCACCCAACGCCGTGACGGGTTCTTAAAGTCCGCAACTGCCGCCGCATGTCCCGTTGATTCAACTCTCGCCTGTGCGGTTGAGCTATTCACCAGGTGCAGCTGCACTGCGGGACTCGTCGTGCCGATGCCGACATTGCCCGCTTGCGTAAACGTAAGTCTTGGAATGG
>WNFQ01000619.1_pt1 | contig 23894 bp, 30 predicted proteins | sample 5400171 | NCBI WGS metagenome assembly WNFQ01 (sample SAMN13153356, study PRJNA577476) | soil metagenome | isolation source: 20 cm soil under Madrone tree | place: USA:California | collected 2016-06-14
GTCGAAGCAGTGCGCGTAGCGCGGATGCGAGAGGAAATCGCCATGATCTTCCAGACAGGACTCAAAGTCTGGGTATTTGCGCCAGTAGGCCGAAACCATTTCCCAGCCGTTGCCGATGCTCCACTCACGTGTATCCATCGCAATGCGGTCGCCCAGCCATGCCGGATCCGCTTTGACCCCGAAAAGGTTGAAGGCCTCTACTGCCAGGCGAGAGTGCCCCCAGCCGGATTCGAGCGCGGCCTCAGCTACCGTGAAGGAGGCCGGAACCCGCGTTTTGGCTTGCGCGGCTTGCGCCGGCGCGGACATCGCGGCAATAAATTCTGCTGGCGTCATGGCGTCCCCCGTTCAATGCACCCACTGGAAAAACGAATCGCCGGGCTGCCTCGAATCATGGTCTTTAGCCTCGAGCGCCGCAACCCGCGCGGCCAGCACCTCGACCTTATCGATCAACGCCAGCATGGCCTGCGCCAGGTCCTCGGCCGTCAGCGGTTCACGGTTCATGGCTTCGCTCCGGTCACGGTGATGCGCTCGGGGTGCTCGCTGACATAACGCTGCTGCCACCCGGCGACCTGGGCTGCAAGGCGGCCGTTTTCGCCTTCGAGCCGGCCGATTTCCCCTTGGCCTGCTTCAAGAAGTCCGACACTTTCGCTGAGTAGCCGGTCGAGCTCCCCGACGTCTTCGGCGATTGCAGCAATTCGGCCTGAACAGGCGTCCCCGGATCGTCGACTATCGGACAGGTCGGCTTCGAGGGCGTGCTGCACCCGGACTGCGTGAGCAGAAAAAGAAGCAAAATGAACGTCTCGTTTGCGGCTCTCAGCGGCATTTTCCTTGCGCTCCTGATCGATGATTGCGTTAAGACGGGCCTCGCGGGCCGTCGCTTCGTCGCGCGTCGCTTTGAGCTGGCCGGACGCCGCCAGCTGCGCCTTCGTGGCGTCCTCGGTGTCGAAATGCGCCTGTACCGTCGCGCCGGCGCCCCCGCCGACCGACGCCACGATCAGCAGCGGGCCCAACAGCTCGAGCGCTCGGTTTCGTTTCTGTCCCTCGGTCATCAGCGCCCCCGGCCAACCTGGTTAGCCTCGACGGCGGCGAGGCGGCGCTTAAGTTCTTCGATCTGATCGTCGCGGCGGGCCAGGTCGCGGGTGGCGTCGCCCTGCTTGTAGAGGTCGCGGCGGTCCTCCGCGTAGCGCTCCACCGAGCTTTCCAGCCTGCCGAACCGATGCTCCGCGTAAAGGGTCCCTAGGACGGTCTGAAGGAGCAAGAAGCCGACGGTGTAAAGAGGCACGCCAAATCCGGCGATCGACCAGCCAGAGCGCGCCTGGAGCGTCCCGCGCCCACTTTCCCCCACATCTACGTCCAGCTCGCGCAGGTTTCTCGGATTGGCGCCCATCGGTCACCCGGAATTGGTGGCAAGGGGCGTTTGGAGCGCCTGACGGCGCGCGGGCTGCCTAGCCGTTTGACCCTGCCGAGAGTGACAGTACGGGCCGGCGGCGAAGCTTAATCCCCTGAAAAGGGTATGCCTTCAGCGGACATTTCACCTGGGCGGTACAGTCAACGCGTGATCAGCTGTTTTCGCCTTTACCCGAATGAAAGCCTCAAGGCCAAGCGTCTGCGCTTGGTGCGGTCGCTCTTGGAGCTAAATCGAACAATCGGGGCCGCATATGTTTTTGTGAAACATTTCGAAGCGCAGCGGACAAGGCCCGGGAATCTCACGTGAACTGCGCTGTCAGCGTGAACTGAATCCCGTCGCCGCTGCTCAAGACCTGACCTGTGAAGTCGGCGTGCGCGAACATGTTGCCGCCCGTGATTCCGGTCTGCCCGGGCGGATTGCCAGGCGTCACGACGTCCGCGGCGGCGATGGTCGAAATGGCGCTCGAACCGTTCTGCGCGCGAGTGACCGTCAGGGCGGTCGAGCCGCTGCCGGCCGTCACCTTCATGACTTCCGTGCGGATCTGGATGTAGTTGTTGTTGCCTGGCGTGAAGGTGGCTGAGGTGTTCAGCGTCGTGCTGCTGTTCGACCCGACGACGCCGCCCGCAGCGACCGCCGCGACCGCCGGCTGCGTGGTCGAATCGAATACGCCTAATTCCGCGATCGTGCGCCCGGCGCTCGCCGTGATCGTGCCGACGAGCTGGTAGGTGTCGTTCGTGTACGTGGTGGTGATCTGGGACGACGTCGCGTTCACCCGCGCCTCGGCCGACTCATCGAACATGCCGACATCGGTCGCCGCTGCCGTCAGGCCAGCGGGATTGAGGCCCCAGGCGATCACCTTCGGTTCGGCCTGCGTCGGCGTCGAGCCGATCATCCGGCCGGCGAGCATTTCCTTGCTTTTGCGCGTTCCGACGGTTGCCATGATTTACCCCTGCTGATCCGGTGGGACGGAGTGAAAGTGGCCCTTTATGCCGCGTATCCAGCGATGCCAAAGACGCTTGAACGGATTGCGGTGCCAGTAGGCGACGGTCCCGAGCGGTTCGCGCGTGCCGTCAGCGCGGATGATGGTCGCCTCTAGTCGCATGGACACCGGCTGCTTCGTTTCCATCTTCTCTTCCTTCATGGCGTGGTCGCAAAGGTGACGATGCGGTCGTCCAGCCAGCTTGTGATCGTCGCGGCCCCGGCCGTCACCCTGTAGAGCGGCATCCGGCCTGATGTGTAGCCTGAGGCATTCGTGGTCACTAAACCTGTTGTCTTGTTGAACTCAACATAGTTCACCACGCTGGCAGACATCGCGATGGTCCCATTCGCAAGCCTTTGAGTCACGTTGCTGCCGTCGCGATAGGGACCCCCGTAGTATCCCCAGGTGAGGCCGGATGTGGTGCTCGCGCGCCGGCCACCGAAAGAGCCTTGCGATTCGGCGTCGGCCGCCGCGTTCGCAGTGACTTCCTTCTGCGATTGAGCGCTACTGATCTGATCAAGAATGCTGGTCGGTCCGTCTGCCATGTGTGCCCCTTTACATCAGACGCTCAAAGTCGCGAATCACGAAGATCCATAGCACGCACAACGCCGCTACCGCGACGCCAAGGGATATCCAAAGAAGAAGCATTTAGAACCCTGCCGTGTAGCCGGCTGGCGGCGAATAGGTGAACGCGCTCGCGCCGAAGTTTGCGGTAGCGTCCGCGTGAGTGCTGTTGCCTGAGTAGGCTGCGGCGAACATGAAGTAAGGCGCCGCCCAGCCGGATGGGCTGGCAGTCAACACAAGCGTGTTGTTCTTGTAAAATTTTATAACCGGGCTGCCAGCGCTCGCGCAATCCAGCGCGATTCCTATTATGTCGCCGTTGTTGTAGCCGCCGAAGCCGGATGCGTTCACGCTATTGTTGAGTAGTCCGTAGCCGCTGTCCCAGCACCCATACGTGTAATTTTGCGCAGTCGCCAGTGATCCATTGCAGCTGGAATCGCACACTCCCAAAAACAACGCGTTGTTGAGAGTACCGGAGTTGCAACTGACCGCCGTGATTTCGATGTAGTACTTCCCGGTGCTGTGGCTGACCGTGCTTTGAGTCCCACGATTGGCGGCCGATGGCGGGGTAGTCGCCGTAATCGTCAAATTGCCATTCGATAACGTCTGTCCAGATTGAGTTTTTGCCGGATCCCACGTAGTCGTGTTGCTGGAGATGAACGTCTTTGAAAGCGATAGAGCGGTCGCTTGCGATATCGAAAACGATTTCTTGAAAGTGGCGCCACGGGTCAACGCAAGGCTTGTCGGTACGGTGATCGAAAGCGATTTCATGTAAATCGTTCCCGCCTTCGGCGGAATCGTGATCGTCGCCTTCGCCATCATGCCCGGACCCGTCACTGCCGATATCTGTTGCACGCCGAAAGTGATCGAGGTCAACCCGCTGCCGCCGAAGTCCGTGATCTGCTGAGCGAGCGTGTAGGTAACTGTTTGCGCGCCCGTGACAGTGAAGGCCCGAATCACGCTCGCGCCGCTGAAGATAGAGACGATGTACTGCTCCGTTGCCTCGTTCATCGGCTCATCGACGCTTTCGAGCCATTGCCAATGAATCCGATTGCGCCGCGTCCACGTGAGGATGATGTCGTTGTAGTAGCCGGCGCCGCCCGCGTTCAGCAGGACTGGCGAGAAGCAAACGAGCGTGTTCGCCTTCGCGGTGATCGTCTGTTGGGCGCCGCTGCCGACTGCCTGCCCGGCGCTCACCGCTTGATAAAGGCGCGGCTGGCCGATATCGGCCGTCGGTATCGGTTGAATCTGGATGACCCCCGGAGGACTCAGCAGTACGAACGTCTCGCCGATGCCGTGCCCGATCGCGGCCCATTCGGTACCGAAGCGACCGCGCAGAAGACCGGAGAGCTTGTAGGTGGTGCCGCTGACCAGCACGGCATTCTTGAACTGGAAAATCTCGTTGCCCAGCAGCCCGACATTGCCACCGTTCAGGACCGACAATTCCGGCAGAGAGGACAGCGTGCTGACCGACAGCAATTGCACGTTGACCGTGTTGCCTTCGTCGAACAGATTATTGCCGAGCCAATCGCCGAGCGCTGTCGTTGACTTGCCGACGGTCGAGGCCGCACCTTGCGAGACGCCCGCTACCCATGTGATTCCGCTGTCGCTCGACTTGAACAGCGTGGCCCCAGGCCATCCGGTCGCGCCGTACATCGCGACATAGAGATTCGCTCCGGCTCCGTCCGCGTCGCGTAGCGGCGGAATGTCCATGATGACCGCCGTGGTCGCGACCGGCCCGCTCACGGGCTGAATCGAGCTTATCGCGCCGCCTGCCGCAGACTGCGAATAGACCGGGGCGCAGGCCGAAGCCTCCCAGTCGATCTTGCCAGCGGCCTCGGTCTTGCGCGTGATGCGAGCGAGGTATAGCTCGGTGCCGCTGTTGATGTAGATAGGATCAGTAGGTTCAAGTTGCGCCCACTTGTAGGAGGTCGAGAATTTGAAGACGGTACGGCCAGCGATTGCATCCCACAGCACGATCGCCGCCGCGACTGCCGCCCCGGTGTCGTCCATCACGGCCGCAGTGTCGATCGACCGGATATTGTTCTGCTGAGTGGTGCTGATGCGGCGCGCGTACTGCATCCCCTGCTGATACTGGGAAGCGAGCGCGTAGTAGGTCAGGTTGATTTGCGTCGGCAGCTCAATCTCTGATCCGCGGGTAAAGACGAGCGGCTGAGCGCTGATCTTCCCGTTCACCTCGGCGCCCATATCGTCGAGCGTGATCGTGGCAACCGGCGTCGCCGAGCGCTTCACGAACTTCGCCTTCGTGTCGGACTCGACGCCATCGAACCACCAGGCCGGCGTCAGCGCCTCAAGTGCCGCGCGCCCGGTCATCTGCCTATCCACAACGAAGCCCCACACGCCGTCGGTCAGAGCAGTGGTGTCTAGATTGCCGGATGCGATGCCCTCGCGCTGACAGATATCGTTGACGATGGACGAGAGCGTCACGGTCGAGAGCGGGGTCCCGGTCTGCCCGACGCTCAGCGCGTGCGCGTAGTTGTCAGCCATGTAGACCAGTATCCCGCCGTCCGCGTAGATCGAGGCCCAGCCGACGCCGACGAGGGCGCTATAGGTCAGGTTCGCGGCCTGTACGACTTGACCAGCCGATAGGTTGAAGTAGCGCGCGGTATTTCCCATTCCTCCTGAGCCGTCGATGTGCCAGAACGACGTGAGGCTCGATTCCATCATCGTGTCGCTGGCGTAATCGAAGTACGGATCGACCCATGCCCCTACGACACCGGGCGCAGGGTTGACTGCCGCAGCGCCATCCGACGAGTTGGTGAATTGATAGTAGGCGACCTCGCTTCCAGGGCCGTTCGAATTGATCGTCACGACGTGCAGCCAATACTTACCGCTACCGGTGTCGTGAGTGATGACGGCGAGGTGACCCCAATCGGCGGACGGAAACGCGCCGACAAGCTGCCAAGTGCCTGTCACGCCAGCCGGCAGCGTCAGGGCTGGAATCACATCTCCCAGGATCGTGAACGCTCCGGTATCGCAGACGTACAGGCTTGCGGCTGCCGTGGTCGAAGCATGCCCGACGATATTTCCGAGCGCGTGCGAAAAGACGCCGGACTGGCCGCTCGTCTGAATCATGATCATGCCCATCTGATGACCGGCAGGATCGAGAAATAGCGGGCCGTTGCTGATCGAGTTTTCGTATCCGGTCGGCGTGTCGTTGTTGAGAGAGCTGCCGTCCGTTAGCGCAACCTGAAACGTTCCGGTGATGCTGTTGTAGGTCGTGAGCGTTTTTTTGACGGCCCGGCAGGCGCCACCGGAGAAGCCCGTCAGGTACGGCATATCCGTGAACGAACTGAAGTGAAACCCGGTCGCCGCGTTCTCCCAAATCTTCGTGATCGCCAGCGCAGAGGCCGTCGTGACGATTTCGGCGCTAATCGCAGGTTCAACGTTTCCGTAATTGGCAAGCGGAATGCCACGGAAAACGATGTAGGCCGTACCGCGGTAGGCCGGCGTGTTGCCGACGCCGTTTTGCGGAAACGATTGAAGCGTCGGATCAGGACCCTGTAGGTAATCCCCTTTGTAGACGGTCAGATATTTCCCGCGAAACAGATTCGATGCTTGAACGGTCGCGGCCGTCGCCGTGTCGCTCACGTCGTAGATCAGGATCCCGTTGGCCCAAAGCCTGCGAATATCGGTGATCGGCCCTTCGCACAGCGCGACCGCGAACCAGCCGTAGGCTGAATAGGTCGTGCCGGATGGACCACCTTTGCCAGTGCTAGTACCGGCTTCAACGATGTCTATCTGATCGATTAGCGTCGTCGAAATGCGGAAATTTCCATACCCGAAAGGCAGCATCGTCCCGTAGGACGCATTCATCGTTTGCAGATTCTTGACGTGCGGGCCGTCGATCTTGGTCGGGAAAGCGGCGCCACCGATTAGCGCGCCGGCTGCGAAGCCGAGCTGCGGATAGCCGAAGTAGGTGCCGACCGCCGTGCCGACTATCTCAAGCGCGATCTGGCCGACGTTCTGGCCCACTTACTTGACTCCCGGAAGCGCGAAGGCTCCGCGAATCAGCGGGCGCCAGGTCGGATCGATCGCGTTCTCGACGACCTGCCGTGCCTGCGCATAGGAGTGAATCACGGTGAGCTGCCCGTCGAATTCCGCGACGATGCCCATGTGATGCGGATCGACGTCGAATGCAAAGACGAGCACATCACCCGGCTGCGCGGTGTGCGAAAGAATCGCATGCAGATATTTCGCGCACGTCGGCAACAGCGTGCCGTCCGGGTAGCGCGAATAGTTCGGCGTCTCGACGCTCTCGAACAAGCCCAGCTCCTCGCCGACGCAGATCACGAGGCCGGCGCAGTCGATCCCGCCCTTCGGACCTTTGACGCGCGCCTGGTGATGCCAAGGTGTCGATAAATAGGAACGCGCGCACTCGACCACTTGCGCGCGCGTGACCATCAGACGCCCCCGGGTCGCATCATCTTGTCGATACCGGGCAGGCGCGGGAAGCCGCCGAAGCTTGCCGCGACGTTGAACTTGTTCTTGCAGTCCTCGGTGAAGCGCTTCATGCAGCCCGGATAGATCGTGAACTGATCGCCGATTGCGATGTTGTTCAGCATCGGCAGTTGCAGCACGATCGAGCCGCCGGACATCGCGCTACCTTGAATGTCGGCCGAGCGCCCTGTATTTAAGCCGGTCGTCCAGGTGAGGAAGCCGTAGGCGAAGTAGGTATCGGGCTGTCCGAGGCTCGACGCGTGGAACGCCTGATTGTTGGTGACGCTCGTCACCGACACGGCGGTAACGGCGAGTGCCGGCAGATTGACCGGGCAGTGCGACCACGAGACGGCGCCGCTCGAAGTAAGGTTGCCGAGCACCCACCGGCACGTCGGCGTGATGAGGTGCCCCATCTGCTTTTGCAACCATTGCGTGATACCGCGCAACTCCGCCTGGTACTGATTCGGACTCGTGACAGTCACCTGGCCGAGAACGCCGTAGCGCATCTCGTAGGCGCCATGCGCGAGATTCTTGCGATTGACCATGAACATCCTGAACTGCGCGTCGTCCCACTTGCCGGCCATCAGGTCGGCCTCGGTGAAGACGCCCGATTGCAGGTAGGCGATGACCTCGACGTGATCGACGGTCAGATCCGCCGAGCTTTGCATCTGCGTTGGCGTGTAGCCCTCGGTCGGGTCGTAGGTGTGGCCGCCGAAGACGATGGGCTGATCGCAGTCGGTGAAATAGAACGCGGCGCCGTCGGTGCGTGTGATTGCCAGGCACGTATTCAGCGTCAGGACCTCGGCCTGCAGATCGGCGAGCAGGCCGGATGAGATGTTTTTCATGTGCGCAGCTCGATGATCGGAATGGTCGGCCAGCGAATCAGCAGATCGCCGCCCGATTGCCGGTCCACGATTTCATATTTCATGTCGTCGACGTCGAAGCGCACCGGCACGTCGAACTGCCCGGTCCATGTGAGCGCGTGGCCGGTGACAGGCGGGCTTCCGAAAGTTGCGAGGCCCGTCGTGTAATCGACCGTCGGCGATACGGGCGAGCCGTTATCGAAGAAGGCGCAGGTTCCGGAAATCGGCTTGCGGATGAGGCGCTGATCGGTCATGGCGCCGGTCGGGTAGTTTTTCACCATCTGGAAGACGGTCGTTGCGCCGTCGCCCACTCCGGAGAGCCCGAGCACGCCGGCGCCGCTGTTCATCGAATCGGTGAAGTCGGTGAAATCCTTGAAGCGGAAGCCGTGAGTTTTGCCGTTCATGGCGCGGAAATAGGCGATCAGCGGCCCGTATTCCGTCAGGGTCTTCACGACCTGGCCGACGTCCCAGGACATGCGCCCGTAGGCCCACTGACTGAGCCGCTGCTCGAAGCCGGAGCGCAGGCCAATGACGACCGTCGCGTACCCGGGGCCGCCCTGCGCATGGAAAGCGATGGCCTCCGGGAAGCGCGGGGTTTCGATGAATGCCATCAGTTGTTACGCCTGTGCGAAACGGCGATGGCCCGAGCTGCCGCGGCGCCGGTCAACGCCATCGATTCGCGGGTCACCGGCTGGCCGGGCGGCATGTGGACGTGGACGACGGTCGAGCCGCCCCAGCTACCGGCCGGCGCGATGCTGCCGCTGCGGCCCGGCACGAACAGCTCAGGCCCGCGCTCACCTACCAGATAGGCGCTATTGGCGCTCACCGGGCCGCCCGCCTGCTTGCCGAAAATCGATCCCAGCGACGTCAGGAGGCCCGCGAAGCCGCCCGGACCGGCCGCAGATGCCGGAGGACCAGCTTGCCCCGGCGCGAGCCCTGAGCCCTTGAATAGGCCCCCCAGCGAGGCGAAAATCCCGCTCCCGGTCGGGCCGCCGCCGAAAATCTGCTTTGCGATGTCCTGAGCGGCGATTTTCGAGAGCTCCTGGAAGATCGAATTGACCATGCTGCTGAAAGCCTTGCGGACCGATTCCGTGCCATCGATCACCTTGGCGAAGTTGTCGGCGAAGGCCGTTTCGAACATGTTTTCGAACTTCTGTCCCAGCGGATCGGCGTCGGCTTTCAGTTGATCCAGCTTCAGATGCAGCTGCTCGGCCGCGAGGATGGCTTCTGGCGTCTTCGACTTCTCCGCCAATGCGTCGTAGTCGGCGACGAGCGTTTCCAGCTGCGCGATTTCCGCCCTGCGAGCCTCGCCGAGCTGCGCAAGCGCCTGCAGGCTTCCGATAGCGCCGGTCTGCTCGCGCAGCGCGATGCGCTGTTCGACAATGCCGGCGCGCGCCTCGAGCTCGCTGATTTCCTTCTGCTTGGCAGCGGTCAGGTCGTTCGCCCTCTTAGCCTCAATCTCGGCCCTCGCCGCGATGTCGCCTTCCGGCCCGAGCTTGCGGCGCGGGATCTGCTCGAGCGATAGCCTCGCCTGGGCGTCTGCCGCTTCCGTTAGGTGCCCAGTTAGCTTGAGCAGTTCGACGCTCAGCACCTCGATCGACTCGCGCTGCTTCTGCGCCGCCTGCTCTTCGTCCAGCGAGTTCGTAATCAGCGAGAGAGTCGCGGCGCTGGCCGCCTTGGCGCTCTTGTCGCGGAGCTCGCGGACCTTTTCCTCGCCGGCGATGATTTCCTGATCCTTCAGGCCCTTCGTCTTTAGGTACTGCTCGGCCGCAGCAATTTCCGCTACGTAGTCGGCCTGCACAGTGCGGAGGTTGTCCTGGATCGCCGTGGCCCGCTTCGCGTAGTAGTCCTGCAGCGTGATCTGATCTTGGTTGTAGTAGCGCGTCAGAAATTGCTCGCGCTGCGCCAAGATCGCGTTTTCCTCTGCGATCGAGCGGTCGAGGTCTTTGATCGCCGCGTCGCGGATTGCCTTCTCGTCGGCCGTCTTCTCGATCTTGATCTGAATGGTCGGCTTAACCGGCTTCTGCAGGCGCCGCGTGACCTGGTCGGTGAGGTCGCCCGCTTCGCCGCCCGCCAAGGCGACGGCCCGCTGCTGGGCAAGAAGGCCGGCAAGTTCGGCCTTCGCCGCGATCGCTTGCCGCTGCAGCCCCAGCAGGAATTCCGGCGTCTTTATTGACGGGGCGGCGATCTGATCCTGCAGGCGCTTGACCGCATCGCGCGCGCCGTCGATCCGCTCCTGGATCGGCGTGTCGGTAATCGATGCGAAAAAGTTTTTAGCCGGGATCGAGATGAGCGTTTGCAGGAGGCCTGCGCCGGCCCTCTGCGCGGCCAGCATGTTTTCGGACAACGAGCTCAGCGCCGGCAGGAATTCCTGAATTAGCGCGTTCGCGTTTTCGTGAAAGGTGACGCTCAGCCGCTTGAGGTTCTTCTCAAACTCTTCGGCCTGCTTCGCTTGCTCGGCCGTAACGCGTGACTGAATCTCGCCTCCTTCGGCCAGGTCGTGCAATAGCGGCAGCATGTTCGCGCCGCTCTTGCCCATCAGCAATTGCGCGAGCGCGACCTTCTCCGCACCGTCCTGATACTCATTCAACCGCTGTGCGATCAGCCGAAAAACCTCGTCCGGCTTCTGCCCGATCAGGTCCTTAGTCGAAATGCCGATCGCCTGGAATGCAGCCGTCGTCTTCTGGCCGCCGTTGGCAGCATCGATCATCGACTTCGAGAGTTTTTGCAGGCCAACGGCTAGCTGATCGTGGTCGGTATTCGTCAGCTTGGCGGTCGCCGATAAATTGGCGAGTCCTTCGACTGTCGCGCCAGTGCGTTGACTGAGCTTTTCAAGGCTTGCCGCGGCCTCGATCGCCCCCTCGATGTGCTCCTTCAGAAGTGTGAATCCTTCTCCTACCGCCAGCAGGCCGCCGATCGTTTTCAAGGTTCCGACAACGCTCTGGAACGCGCTATCCATCCGCTGCGCGCTGTCCTCTGCGGTTCTGCGGACCGCAGACATGTCGGCCTGGAACTTGGCAACATTGGCCGAAATGTCAACGACGAGGGAGCCGAGCGTGCCAGCCATCTATGTGTCCTTCATGCTCTATACGAAGTACCAGGACGAGGATCGATGAGCTGCTTTATCAAAAGTGCCTGCTGCTCTGGATCGGCGAGCAGGATGCCATCGTCGCGCTCCTGCGCCCTCTCGCTGAACAGCATGTAATCCGAAGGGCGACGCGGCGAGGTCGGCGGCGCGAAGGAATGATTGGCAGTCACGGCGCAGATCATCCCGTTCCGAAGATCAGCACGCGGCTCGCCGAATGGATCGATGGCATCGAACGCCATCCATTCGGTCACCTCCGCGCTGCTGATGCGCGCCAGCAATTCGCCCACCGTCATCCCGAGCGCTAGGGCGAGACGGAAGGCGAAGCGCCGTTCGGGCCGGGCGGTGAGTTTTTTACCGCTTCTCCTACGGCACCGGGCGCGAGGCCGTTCAACCGCTGTGCGACGTCGAAAACGCGCTCGATCGCTACCGCCGATTTCGCTGCCAAGTGCTCGACCTCATCGGGACCGAACAGGAGATTTCCGTTTTCATCGACCGCGCACATAGCGACCAGTTTCGCCTGCACATTGCGCATATCGGCTTCGTGCTTGCCGTCAGCACGCACGATCATGCAGGATTGCTGAAATCGGTCGCGCTCAGCTCCGGACATCGCCCGCACGATCACCGCGCCGCCCCATTCGGCGACCTCAACGGTTTCGGTTTCGATGTCCTGTGCGTCGATGATATCTTGACGCGTTAGGATCTTCATGGGCTAGGACCACGTGACCGAGCCCGAAATCCTCGCGTCAACATTTCGCCGCGCTATCGCATCGATGCCGCCCACGAGCGCGAACTTCTTGATGTAGGCGGTAAAGGACGCGGTCGGCGTGGTGCCGGCCGGCAGGACGACTTTCATCGTGCGCGACGTGCCTGCGTTGTAGGCCGCCAGCAGCGCGGCCTGACCCGCGTCGCCGTTGTCATGGTCGCACTCGAAGCTGAATTGCCCGAAGTCCACGAGGCCTAGTGCGATTTCCTTGGCTGTGCTCTGCAAGTTCGTTTTGTCGAGTTCGCTCGCCGATCCGTCGAGTCCCGTGAAGGTGCGGCAGTTGCCGACGGTGGTGTACGTCGTAGGCGTCGCCGTGCCGCTGCCAGCTGTAATCGTCTTGCCGGTGGTATCGACCTGGACCGCGAACGTATTGGTCGTCTTGTTCGTGACGGTGAGGCTCAGGCCGTTGAGTAAAGCGGCATCGGCGCCCGCCAAGGCTGCGATTGCGACGTTGTCGCCATTGCTAAAGCCATGCGCGGTCGCGGTCAGGATGGTCGGATTGCCTACGGCGACGCCGGAGATGGTTTTCGCTCCGCCCGTGCCAGTGGCGATCTGGATGAGCGTGCCTTGCGCGCTGATTGCGGTTGACGTTGGCATTTCCGCGGTCCTTTCAGTTTAGTGCGGGGTAGATCGTGGCCTTGCGTGGTCTTGCTAATCGTAGTGCCAAATCGAATAGTCGAGCATCACGCGATGCAGCTTCACATCCTGCTCGTAAAAATCCTGCTCTCCGTTGTTCAAGTTCTGAACGCCCCAAGCGAGCATTGCGGATCGGACAGCAGCCGCAGTAGCTTGAGCACTCGGGTAGGACTGCGACCACACGTCGATTTGCATCCGCGTATTGTTGATCGGCGGATTGCCGTTACCGGTCAGGATGTTCTCGACCGACGAGAGGACGCGCTGATAGACGATGTACGGCAGCGCCGAGCCTTGGATTGCGATCGACGGGTAGACCGGCACGGTCGGCATAGCCGTAGCTAGCATCGCCTTGAGGTCTTCCTGAATCATTTGACCGGCTTACGAATCGCGTATAGCAGCAATTCGAGCAATCCACGCGTGAGCGCATAGATCGCGGTGAAAAGAATCAGAAAGTCAACGAATGGCATCGTCTGCTTCTCTCAACTCAGTGAACGTGATAGTCAATTCCGTGTTCACAATGGTCTGGGGCTCAACGAAGCTCCTGACCTCTATCTTTGAAATCATTACGCGTTTTTCTTGCACATCCAGAACGAAGCGTTTCAATCTAGCAAGCATCTCGTCGCCGCTAGTTGCCGCTGAGATGCCGCCAACCATTTTAGGCACCGGCACAAAGTCATATGCACTCATTTTGCTCATACGCTCATCTCGCTCAACTCGGTGAACGTGATAGTCAGGATTGTTTTTACGATTTCGTCCTCTTCCATGACGCCCTTGACCTCAACGCCATAAACTACATGTTTCCCATCCTGCAAGTCCTGAGCAAACTGCCGCAGTCTTGCGGCGATCGAGGCCGCTATCTCCGCGCGCGCGTTTACGTTGCCATACGACATACTCCCGGCCTGCTCCGGCAAAGGCATGTAGTCGTACACGCTCATTTTGCTCATCGCGTCGCCTTGTCGAGTTCCTTCGGGATGCGCTCCGCTCCGTAGGCTCGCATCGCTTCTATCGCGGCTTCCTTCTTTGCCTCGAAGGCCGGCCGCATAAACGGCTTGGCGCTCATCTTCGACGTGCCGAATTCGACGAAGCGAGCGTAGAAGGCGTCCAGATTGACGACGTTCTTTCCTCGCTTCACGGCCCGCTGCTTCTTGCCCTGCCGCACGCCGACGAAAAACGTCTGCTGAACCGCATTCGACAGCTCAGCGATCTGCTTCTGGTAGACCGCCCTTTTCAGCGTGCCGGCTGGCGGATGGCCTTCCGATATCGGGCCGGTGTACTCGGGCGCGCGCAGCACGGCCTCCTTGCGGATCACGGTCGCGCCCGCGTTGACCATGCCGCGCAGCACGTTACGGCCGACGCGCCCTGGAAGCTGCGCGAGCTGCCGCTTGAAGTCCTCGAAACCATGGATCGCGATGTTTTCGTAGCTAGCCAACGTTCATCCCCTCGCCAGCCAGCACGGTGATTTCGCGGTTTCGCTCATCGACGTTCAGCGTCCCGTGAATGTTGAAAAGGCGACTGCCGTAGCGCAGGCGGTAGGCGGCCATCGCCTTCGGATCGGCAAATCCGCTCTGGTACCGGATCGTGATTTCGTGCGAAATCTCCACGTTTATGGCCTGCGCTGCCTCGCGCTCGCGCCCGCTCAGCGGGTTGATGTCGCCCCAGACGGTCGCGACTGTCGACCAGGTCAGCGGCTGGCCGCCGAACGAATCTTGCGTCTGAGCCTGTTGCTCGACCACGACTCGGTGCCTGAGCTGGCCGGCGCGCATCAGAAGGTCAGTACCCGGAAGTTATCCAGCAGGCCGTCGACGAACGGTAGGAGCTCGATCTTGCCCCGGTTCAGCAGCGCGACTTCTTCGCGGTTCTCGTACATCGACCCCATGCGGATCTTCAGCCAGGCCAGGATGCCGGGCGGGACGACGCCGACGAAGCTTGTACCGGTTCCGACCGTCGTAATGTCGATCGCAGAGCCTCCGGACGTCGCCGAGAGCTTGTAAACGCCGGCGGACGGCACCGACTGCACGAAATAGTCCGTCGCGGCCTGCAGAGGCGCTGGTAGCGTCCCGCCGGTATTCGACAGGCGCACGGTCGCCCCGATCGCCAGAACCGGCCAAATCGGCACCGAAATCGTGTCAGCAGTCGCATCGGCGGTCAGCGGGCAGGCGAATCCGGCCGAAAACTTGATCGTGACGGCGCCTTTTTGCATTTGCGTTTCCGGCCAGACGGTCCCGAAGGCCGGCGTCAGGCAGGCTGGCTCACTCAGGTCGAGCTGGTACTTCGTCGGGTCGAGTGTCTGCAGAATGCCCGCCGGCGACGTCGTGTCGATGTACTGGACAGACTCCACGAACAGCGTGGGCGCGTACGGGAGGTAGATTTCATACCCCGTTTCCCCTTCCGGGCTCAGAACGGTCAGCGGGCCAGGATTGATGCCCCACTGCGGGCCGTACCAGTTGGCCGATCCGACGTTGAAGCCTGGCCGCGGGAAGGTGTCCAGGGCGCTCGTCCAGCGCTGGGCTATGAATGCCCGCCGAGTGATCTGCTCGGCGTACTGGCGGGCGGCCGTAACCAGGGACGTGATCAGCGCGTCGTCGTCCGTGATGTCCACACGCAGATGGGATTTCGCCTCGACCAGGCTCAGCGGCTCGACGGTCGGCGCGGTGCGCTGGACGAGGTACTGTCGCATCAGGAATATCCAGCCGCCCTCTGTGGACTCAACGGATTCGGATGTTGCCCATGGTCGTAGCGCGCCTCCAGCTCGGCGGCCGTCGGCAGAGCCTCCCGCTCGGTCATGCCGACCCGGATCAGCCCGTCGACGCGCTCGATTTTCAGGTCGACGCAGTCGTAGCCGTAGAAGCGCTCCGCTTGTGGATAGATCGCGTCCAGCAGGGTGGACGTCTTCGGCACGGAAAGGTCTATTCCGCGCTGAGTCGCCACCCCGAGCCAGAATTCGACGCAGGCGCGCCCGCGCTCGGCGTCATGGGCATCCGGGTAGGTGAAATCCATGCCGAACAGGGTCAGTTTCGTCGCTTTCTTGTAGATCGCATAGGCGACCGCGTAGGCCGCCGTCGAGTTGAAATAGGCGTTCGGAAATTCGTTGACGACCTCTTGAAGCGGAAATTCGACCAAGCTGGGGAAGTCCGGATGCGCCCTGCTGGTTACGATTGGCTCCGGGTGGATCTTTAGCCATGCCAGCATCGCCGCAATGTTGCTGTCCGGCTCGGCCTGCGCCCGGATCATCTGCACGCGCACGTCATCCATGTGAAAGAGCAGATCGTGCGCCAGGATCGAGCCGTACGCGTTGATCACCCAGGTCTGATCGCAGAATCGGCGTCGGTCGCCGAGCCGCTTACAGATGTCCGGGTACATAGACGACGATGGGCCAAGTCCGATGATCGCTACGTGCACGCTGCTGCTCCTTGGGCGCCGCGCTGGGTTCTCCCGCTCCTGGCGCGGCGCCCTCGAGTCACGGATTCGCCGTCGGCGCGACGTTCGGCGAATGCAGCAAGGCGGTGATCGATACAGGTGGCCCGGCCGTCACCGTCGAGCTGATGTTCATCGAAACGTAACGCTTAGCGCCGGTGTAACCGAGGCGCTTGGTCACGTTCTTCGATGTGCCAGACGTGCGCGTTGCCGCCGCGGCTAGGCCGGCGAGTAGTTCCGTCCCCTGCAAATCGCCGTCGGCGACCGACGTCAAGGTGCCGGTGACGGCTCCCTCGAGGCAAGTCACCGTGATGACCGCATTGGTCGCGGTGACCGTGCCGTAGGCGACCAGAAACTCGACGCCGCCGTATCCCTGGGTATCGATGACCTTTCCGGTCTTGCCGGTGCCCGTGGTGCCGACCGCGACCGGGGCGACCACGACCACGCTTCTGACTACGCTGTGTAGATCCTTCATGGTGTCTCCATTCTGAAAGAAACATTCGGATTGAATCGCCATTCAAGCGGAGGCCTGAGGAGTCCAAGTTCGCTGGCATGAGCGAACAAGCTATCACTCAATTGCTCGGGCGCGTATCGGCTTAAAATCTCGACCGCGAAGCTGATCAAATCCTCGGTCCGCTGTCCGCTTGGTTGCAACGTGATCCACAATTCAAGGTTTTCGATTCGGTTGTCCGATCGATTGCCATTCTTGTGGTGCACGTTTTCAGATGGCAGCAGAGGACGCCCAAGGAATTCGCCCATGACATGACGGTGCTCGAGGACAGTGCCAGCGCTCGTGCTCCTATGCGGGCTCCCGACGTCGTTCCAGCACACGTAGCCGTCTCTTTGGATACGTTTCTCTTTCATACGAATGCGCTTGACCGGTGCTGTCATATCCGCGCCCTTCCTAAACCGTTGGTAGTGCGCGCAGCAATAGCCGAATGCGCCGCCAGCAGACGCCTGTCCGTCGCAGCCCTGATGTTTGCATTGAGCTCCCTGGCCGTGAGGCCCTTTGGCTTCAACGGGAACGTTGAGCTTCAAGTCGCCGCATCTTCTTAGGCGAAGCAAGTGCGCGTTGCATAGCCCCTTAGCGCGCACTATCGCTACGCATCCGATAACGGAGCATTTCAACTTGGCGCTTGAGTGATTCATCACAACGTGCCGCTTCGAAGCGATCAGGACATTTGGAGTAACTTGATCGCTTCGCTATTGGTAAGGGCGCCCCCTAGCCTCTTTGTGGTATAGAACCCTATATAAGGCTTGTTACTAAAGGGATCCCTTATCACACGCGTGCCGATGCGGTCGACGATCAGATAGCAACGCTGGAAATTTCCGAACGCGATCGCAAGCGCCGCCGTGGTCGTGTAATCCGGCATGTCCTCGGCTTCCGTGACCGGATAGCCCAGGATCGTGTCCTCGACGCCCGGCGCGCTGGTCGGGTTGAAGATGTACCGGCCGACGCTATCTTTGAACGCCATCACCTTGAAAAGCGTCGTCTTGTTCATCACCCACACGCAGCCGGGTCGATAACCCTTCTTCATGCGGCTGACGACCGTGAAGAGGTCATCGGACGGATTGACGGTTGAGGTCGTCGTCTTGAACGCGCCGTTTGATCCGGTATTCGAAATCTCAATCGTCCCGAATGCGCGCGTCGCATCCGCCGTGGCGGCGACCGGATACGTCAGGAAGCCACGGGGCTGCTGCACGCCGGTCCCATTGACGAAGGCGGCGCCCTCGGCGCGCGCGAATTCGAGCGCGACCTCTTCGGCGATCCACGATTCCGCATTGAAAAAGACATCGTCGAGCATCGTCTGCGTGGCCTGCGGGAAGGCGTAGACCTCGCCCATCGGCGGATTGATGTCCTCGAATTGCGAGGTCGCCGTCGCTGGGCGCGTCGCTTTTTCTCCGACCCAGCCGCTCGCAGTGCCGTGGATGCTGATCAGCTTGTGAAAGTCCGGCGTCGAAATCTGCTGCACCCTCGCCAAGCCGCGAATCGGCGAGATGTTCACGATGGTCGCATCGATCATCGCGTCGATCACCTTCGGCACGGCGAAGCCACCGTCCGGGCCCGAGCTGATGCTGCTCGCCTTGTACTCCATCTCGGAGATTCCTAGCAGCGACGACCAAGCCTTGACCTCTGCGTCGAAGAGTTCGCCATTCGTGCCGCGATTCTTGCGCATGTAGCCTTCGAAGCCCTTGCGGTGCGCCTGCTGTGCTTCCGTATCGACGTAGCCCTTGAGCTCGCGGCCGTTGAAGAAGTACGCCGCGCCGGCGCGGTCAGCGCCGAACTGCGGGCGCTTCATTTTCGCCTCGAGCGTTTCGATCAGCGTCTTCTGCGCGCCGAAGTCCTTCACGATCAAGTCGATTTTCGTCTGCAGGTCGGCTGGCACTGCCAGGCCAGCCTTCAGCGACGCAATCTGCGCATCATTGGCCGTCTTGAATGCTTCGAATGCGCGATTGCTCGCGTCAATCGCGGCGGTTAGTTCAGACATGTCCGACATTTCCGCTTCCTTTCGGTGTGGTTCGCTCTGAAGTCTCAGCGCCGGAGCAGGATCGCCCTGCGGTTCAGTGCCTCGACTGCCTGCTTCATTTCACCGTCAGGCGCAGAATCACTCCGGCCGAACGAGACGACCCGCGCGATAAACGCGGTTGCTTCCGACTTCGAAAAGCCTGCAGCATCGCGCAGCAGCCTTTCCGCGGTCTTCAAGTCCGGAAAGCCGCCGATTGCCGACTTGACGGACGAAATCGAGGCCGCGCCCTGCATCGGGAAGGTAACGGGCGAAACCTCGATCAGATGAATCTGCTTGAGCGTGCGACGCGGCTCGTTTTGGTTTACGCCGCGCACAAAATCCTTAGCTTGATAGCCCATCGACAGACCATCGAGCGCATTTTCTTTCATCGCTCCGTAAATTCGCTTTCCAGATTCCGTATCAAGGTTGATCAGCCGGCCCTTTACCGGCAGGCCGCGCGAATCCTCGCTTATCGAAGACCACTTGCCGATTGGCAAGAGGTCTTCTGGCGATGGCGATGACAGAAAGCCGCCGAGGCCGCCATGATTGAGCAACATTTTTGGCATGGTCCCGGCTTGGTCGTACTCCCTAAGTGTCTGCTTGAAAGCCCCGGGTATGATCAAGTCACCCGTCCTGTCTTCTCGATTGAAAACGCTGGCGTACCCTTCGAAAGTGCCCTTGGTAGTCGCAGCGTCCGTCTCAACGAACTTGTATTCGAACAGCGCGCCTTTGAATTCGCATTCAGGCTCTGCGCTCTTGCTCGTGCCATCGATCGAGTCAAGCAATCGACCAGCCGATTCGAAAATCGCGGTCGCATCCTGCTGTCCGGCGCGCTGTCGAATCGCAGTCAAGGCAGAGCGATAGACCTTTCCGGCCTTGCCGAACGGGTAACGGTAGCGGGCCTTCGTCTTGTCCGCCGCGCTGCGATCGATTCCGAGGTGCCAAGACGAGTAGGTCGTCCAATTATCGGTCCCGAGGATCGCGTTTTCGTCATCGGCGGACATCGACCAGCTGGAAGTCTTATCGACTTTGCCTGCGCTGATCAGCGATTTCGCGTGCGATTCGCCGGTTCCGTTCAATTCGACGGCCATTTTGTCGTATCTCCCGTCAACGCGGGCGCCGCGCCCGGATCGTGCCACCCGCCGTGAGGGCTGCAACGCTGAAAGTCGCCTTCGCGACGAGATAGACGGGCGTTGAAGCGCCTGCTGCGACTTTGATTCGCTGAGTCGGGATCACCTTGGTGATCAGGTTGCCAGAGCCAGGCACGATTGCCGCGAATAAATCCTGCGAATACGTGTCCTGGGCGCCGAGCGCTCCGGTGGACGTGCTGGCACCCTGCGCCAGCTGCGTGACGCTGGTTCCGGTGGTCGGCGTGTAGTTCACGACGCCGCCGACGTCCCAATCGCCACCGGTGAGGCCCGCGAGCGTCGCTACGTTCGCGGCTGTGCCCGTGCTGAGGTTCACGGCCCCTGGCGCAGCCGTCGCCGTCATGACCTCGCCCAGGTCTCCAGCGGCCGCGTCGTCATTGGTGCCGGTCGCCGGGAACTGGCCTCCAGTGGAGAGCGCGAGGCGACAGTCCGCATTGCCGACCGAGAGCAGATCCTCGATTTGCTGGCGCTGGCGTGCACGGATGCTTGCGTCTTCGGAGCCCATTTGCGTCCTATGCGGTGGCGATGGCCCTCAGCGGGGCCCGTTTCTGCGGCGGTATGGCATCCGGATCGGGCGGCGCGTCGGTGTCGGCGGCGGGCGTGTCCGAGCCGTCGGTCATGTTCAACGGCATGAGCGGCGTGTCGAGGCCGTCGAGCGGGTTCAGCACGATGCCGAGGTTCGATTCGATCGCGCGCGCCTCGTTGCGGGTCATCCAGCCGTCCAAAATGCCGTTGTGGTAGTAGGCCGAGCGCGCTGCCGCGTCCCCGCGCAGCATCACGGATACGTCGAAGGCCACGCCGAACGGCCCGCGCTCGGATTTCTGCAGCAGATCGCGCCTCACCGCCTGCTCGATACGAACAAACCACGGCATCAGCGCCCCGGTCACGAAATCGAGCGATTGCTGCTCGATGTTGCTGAATGTCGCCTTTTCGAGGTCGTTGACGAGGTGCGCCGGGACGCGAAAGATCGACGCAATCTCGCTTCGCTGCAATTTTCGCGTTTCAAGGAATTGCGCGTCCTCCGGAGCAATCGAAATCTTGTTGAACGTCATGCCTTCTTCGAGAACCTGCGTGCGGTGCGCATTTTCTCCTGAAGCCGCCGCGTCGAACGTGTCCTTGATGTTCTGTTTGGCTTGATCACTCAATCTTCCAGGATGCTGCAGAACGCCGCCCATCTTGGCGCCATTGCGGAACAGCTGCCCGCCGAACTTCTCGGCCGCCAGCGCGAGTCCGATCGCTTCGCGTGCATACGCAATTGGCGAGATGCCCAGCCATCCGTTCAACGTGAGGCCGCGAATATGGAACATGTCGCCCGGCGCAAAGTCCTGGAACGAGCCGTCCGGCATTGTCACCTGATAGTTGAGACGGAATCCCGTCTGCATGGTGACGTTGACCATGTCCGGGTGCAGCGGCAGCAGTTCGATCACCTGACCGGAGCGCGTCCGATTCGGAAACGCGTAGCCGTTGCCGCGCAGGCACAGGCTCGCAACCATCATTTCCCAAAACTCCACTGCGGTCTGCCAGTCGTTCGGCTGGTAGCGCAGGAGTTCGTGGACCGGATGGTCGAGGGCCGGCGCGCGCGAGCGTCCATCGGTGCGATAGAGCACGCATGGGAGCATCGCGATCGACTCGGCGAGCACCTTGACGCACGCGTACACCGTCGCCTGCTGTAGCGCAGTTTGAGGGTTGACTACAATTCCGGACGAGGCTGCACCGCCGCCGAAACTCCAGGCCAGAAACCGTTCTAATGTGCCCCAATCTGGGGCAATCGATTTGATTGCCCAAGCCGCGATTCGGCTCTTGAGGCTCATATTTTCGGCGTAGGTGCCGGAGCTGGGACTGGTGCAACGACCGGAGCGGGCGCGGGCGCTGCAGCGACGACCGCGATGGGCGCAACCGCCCCGAATACGCCGTCATTGTTCGGCACGGCGGCACCGCTGGCGATGGCCGCGCTCGCTTCGTCGTCCGATACGCGCGCAACCAAGTTGGCTGCGTGCGCTCCGCTTGCTTTCACGAAAAAGACGGTTCGCATTTCGCTCACTCCTTCACGCGCTGAGCACTCCGCGCTCTTCGTAGACGCTCGGGCCGACGGATACGCCCTTGCCGGCCTTCGCCGCCTGCCCGAATGCCATCGCGAGCACCTGCATGCCGTCGATACGGCCGGTCGATTTGCTCTTGTCGAGCTTGCGATTGCCGGCCGGATCCTTCACTGCGATGGCATTCGCCGCGCACCAGGTCAGGATCGGGTGCGCCCCGTGGCGCATTTTCTTGTTCAGTAGCGCCGATTCGAGCGCATCCAGGCCCGGCGACATATCGCGAAAGCCCTGGCCGTACTCAACCAGCGGCAATTCTCGCCCCAGGCGCTTGAGTGCGGCCTTGAGAATGTCGATTCGCCAGCGGTCGAACGCAATCGCGGCGACGTCCCACTCGTCGCAGAGCTCGCATAAGCGCTGCGCGACCACGTCGTAATCGACCGAGGCGCCGGGCGTCGCCGTGAGGTATCCCTTCTTCGCCCATACGTCATACGGCGCGCGGTCGCGGTGCGAACGCTCCTTGATCCCGTCGAGCGGCGCGAAAAATTCGCAATGTGCGTCCCATACGCCCTCCGGGTCCTGCACGATGGCGCCGAGCGCGGTCAAATCGTTACGCGCGGACAGATCGAGCGCGAGCCATGCCGGCGCGCGCGTGAAAGCCTCGAGGTCGACCTCACCGGAGCAATCCGCCCAGGTCTGTCGCGGAATGAACGGTGAAACCTGAGAGACGCGCTGATTCAGGATCAGGTTTCGATAGGACGACTCGCGCGACGGCATGCGCTTCGCCTTGGCGGCCTGCCGCTTCACCTCCGTGGCCGACAGAAAATCGCCGAAGGCCGGATTCGCCGCGCGTTGGGCTGCTTCAGAGAACGGATCCAGACTCTCTGGCGCGGTCCACAGAAAAAGCTTCGTCTCCGGATCCTCGCCGCGCTTCGCATCATCGATCAGGAGCGACAGCAGATCGGCATCCGTCGGCGCCTGGGTCGAGATGATCACCGAGAGCGGCGAATCGTGCGCGCCGGTTGCCGTCTCGAGCGCCTCGAAAAGCTCGGACACCGGCCCGCGCACCTGGCCTAGCTCGTCGTGGACCACAAACGGGATCGAAAGGCCGAGATTCGTACTCGCATCGGCCGACAGCGCGCGGTAGGACGTTCCGAGCTCGCGACAGGTCAGCGTCTTGGCCGTATCGCCGATCGACACGAAAGGCGAAAGCGTCGGAGAGAGCCGCACGCATTTGGCGGCCAGTTTGAACAGCAGCGCAGCCTGGTCGCGCGACTGCGCCGCGCTGTGAATCGTCGAATTCTGGACCGCCTCTGGACCTACGGTATGCAGCAGCACGAGGAATGCCGCGAGCGTCGTCTTCGCATTCTTGCGGCCGAAGGAAATGATCGCGGTACGGGTCGGCGTGTCGTAGATGCCGCAGACGACCTTGCGCTGAAACGGGCGCAGCTTCACCTCCTGGCCTACGAATTTGCCCTCCGGGACGACGCAGTGCTTCTCGATCCAGAGCGCGTTGCGCTCGCCGCGGCTTACCTTCGGTTTTTTATTCCTCGCCTTGGGCGCGTCGCGCGGCATCGGTTCTTCAATCGGGGGCTGCGTCCCACGGACCTGCCGCCGCATCTCCGCGAACTGCAGCGCCCGCCTTGCGGCGATCCACGCGTGCCTGAGGCGCCAAGCGCAGACGCGATGCGAGCGAAGCCTGCAGCCGCACCGATCCGTCGTAGATTTTCAGCCAGGGCGACACCTTGCCTCGGCTGCTGACGACGCCCTTCGCGAGCTGCGCCTGCGCCAGTTGCACACGCTCGGTGACCTCGACATAGCTGCGCAGCAACGGTTCGTCGCTCGGATGAAAGTGCCCCGGTGGCATCGACCCGATGAGCCGGCGCCAGAGCTTGTCCTGCCCCGGCGACAGATCGCCAGCCGGCATCAGCCTAGTTTTGCCGATTGGAACGACTGCCAGCGCTGCGGCGCTCTGCCTGCTCATTTGCGTTAGTGCCCGCTCACTTTTCGAAGGCCGGATAGCTGCGTTGTGG
>WNFQ01002105.1_pt1 | contig 23893 bp, 22 predicted proteins | sample 5400171 | NCBI WGS metagenome assembly WNFQ01 (sample SAMN13153356, study PRJNA577476) | soil metagenome | isolation source: 20 cm soil under Madrone tree | place: USA:California | collected 2016-06-14
CTGTGGAAGCACTACTACGGCTTGCCTTTGCTGGCACCGGACATACCGGGCCTCATCACCATGGCTCACGTGTACAACAATGTGCAGACCGGAGCGTGGGGTATCGCCGCCCTGTTCGAAGCGACGCCCGGTGCGCAGGTGCGCCCCATCGACCCCAAGGACGATAACTACTTTACTCCAGATGCTCTGTCCTCCCGCGGTGTCCGATAGTTTGCGTAGAGCAAGAGATAGTTTGCGTAGAGCAAGAGCTCACCGGGGGGCGCGCCTCATTCTCGACGTTTGCCTGTTGCTCAGCGCCGCTCTGCCTTCGTTGGCGACGTCGCTCGATCCTCTTGACCGGCGAGCGGTGACCATGGCACATCCCGAACGCGGTGTGCTTCTGTCGGTAGCGACAGTTGGGCGCCGACTGGTCGCCGTCGGCGCCGCCGGTGTCATCATCATTTCGGATGACTTCGGAAGCACGTGGTCCCAGGTGTCAACGCCCGTCAGCGTTACCCTGACGTCAGTCGTCTTTGCGAACGAGCGAGTGGGGTGGGCGGTCGGCCACAGCGGCGTCATCTTGGGAACGCAGGATTCTGGTGCAACGTGGACCCGTCAATATGACGGCCGGGAGACCATTGCCGCTCTCAAGAGTCGCGTGGAGTCGGCGGACCCAAGCGCGAGTTCCGAAAAGGAAGATCTGGATTCGCTGCGGCAAATGGTCGATGACGGACCCGACAAGGCTCTATTGTCGGTTTTTGCAGCAGATGCGAAAAACGTGATGACGATTGGCTCGTACGGCCTGCTCATGCTAACGCGGGATGGAGGCGCACATTGGCAACCGCGACTTGAATTGGCAACTGCGGATAAGAGCAGGCATCTCTACGCGGTGCGGCCCTTAGGGGACAAATTGTTCTTCGCCGGAGAAGGTGGTGGCCTCTTTTGGTCCGCCGGCATTGATGCTCCGCTTCACCCAATCACATCCCCATACGCCGGAACATTCTTCGGCCTCGTAACGACAGCGCAAGGCGGGCTTATCGCATTCGGTCTTCGTGGTCACGCAGTAGTTTCGACTGACGGAGGCCATAACTGGACCTCTCTTGACGTCGGTGCCGCCGACTCGATCAACGCGGGTCTGCGATTGTCGGATGGGCGTATCGTCTTAGCTACAGAGTCGGGAGATATTTTCTTGAGCGAGGACGGGGTCAGACCGTTCCGTGCCGTCGCGACCTCCGCTCCTTCTCCCTATTCGGATTTAACGGAGATTCCGCACGGTGTCGTCGCGGTCGGCTTTCGCGGCGCAGTGCACATAGCGCTACCCGAACCGCGCCGCTGAACAGACCGATCGAGCCAAGGAGTTGAATTTGACGAGTTTCCGACCACCCGATCCCAATCCTGTCATTCGCGACGTAAGTCAGTTCGACCGAAAATCCGGCTCTTATCTCGAGCGCCTGATTTTCAATAGCCGCTGGATTGTTCTCGTCGCGTGCTTATTCGCGACCACCTTGCTGGCAATCGCGTGCCTTCATCTAAAGCTGAATGCCAGTTTTGACAAGATGCTGCCAAAGCAACAGCAATACATCGTCAACTACCTGCAGCATGAGCGCGATTTGAAGGGTTTCGGGAACGCCATCCGAATCGCCGTGGAAACCGGTGACGGGACCATTTTTACAAAGGATTACTTGGATACTCTTCGCAGGCTGAACGACGAGGTGTTCCTGTTGCCTGGTGTCGACCGATCTGCCATGAAATCGCTATGGACCCCGGCAACGCGGTGGTCCGCGGTGACCGAAGAGGGACTAGATGGAGGTCCGGTGATTCCCGCGGACTACGACGGCAGCAACCGCGGCATTGCTACTGTTAAGGCAAATGTTGATCGCTCCGGAGAAATAGGCCAACTGGTGGCTGCAGACCTGCGATCGAGCGTGCTGTTCGTACCGCTACTGGAGAACAATAACGAAACCGGCAAACCACTGGATTATGCGGAACTCTCGAATCAGCTGGAGGTCATCCGAGCTAAATATCAAACGCCTAACATCGTCATTCATATTGTGGGATTTGCCAAATTGATTGGCGACCTGATAGACGGTCTGCACGAAATACTCTTGTTCTTCGTAGTCGCCGTACTGATCACGGGAGTGATCCTGTTTAGCTATACGAGGTGCCTCCGCAGTACGCTACTCGTGGTCGGCTGCTCAATAGTCGCCGTCGTGTGGCAACTGGGATTGGTCGCACTATCGGGCACTCCGCTGGATCCGTATTCCGTTTTGGTCCCCTTTCTGATCTTCGCGATCGGTATGAGCCACGGCGTTCAAAAGATGAACGGAATCATGCAGGATATCGGCCGGGGGACACACCCCTGGATCGCCGCCCGCTACACATTCCGCCGCTTGTTTATGGCCGGTTTGACCGCGCTGCTGTGCGATACGGTAGGGTTCGCGGTGCTGGTAACGATAAAGATTGAGGTCATCCAGACCCTGGCCTTGATCGCAACCGTCGGGGTTGCGGCACTGGTGATCACGAATCTGATTCTGCTGCCGGTGCTTCTGTCGTTCATTGGCGTCTCTTCGGCTGCCGCGGAGAGAAGCCTGACGAGGGAGCAGCGGGGGGATGAAGGCGCACTGCTGCGCTTCCTGGGTCGATTTACCAGTAGGCGTTGGGCAGCAGGGGCAATAGTGGGGGGCACGGTACTTGCGATGAGCGCTGCCTGGATTAGTCGTGGTCTGCAAATAGGCGACATTGATCCGGGCGCGCCCGAATTGCGGGCCGGTTCTCGATACAATCGCGACAACGTCTTCATGACGGCCAACTACGCCGCCTCGAGCGACGTCTTTGTCGTCATGATCAAGACCGCGCAATACGGCTGCACGGCCTATGACACGTTGGTCCGGGTCGATGCGTTAGCCTCGGAGATCAGACAATTGCCGGGAGTGGAGGGCACCAACTCGCTCGCGGAGTTGAGCAAATTTGCGGTAGCGGGAATGAACGAGGGCAGTCCAAAATGGTACGAGCTGGTGCGAACACAAAGCATGCTCAACGCGGTCATCTATCGTGCGCCGCGTGAGCTCTTTAATGAATCATGCGACTTTCTGTCATTAATCGTGTACTTGCGCGATCATCGGGCCAGTACCCTGACGAGAGTCGTTGACCACGTCGCGGCGTTCGCCAGACAGAATGACACGAGCGACGTTAAGTTCCTCATGGCAGCGGGTACCGCGGGTTTTGATGCCGCGACGAACATTGTCGTGGCACGCTCGATGAACCAAATGTTGATGCTGGTGTATGCGGCCGTCACCGTTCTGTGCCTTCTCGCGTTCAGGTCCTGGCGCGCAACGGTCGCCGCAATCGTGCCCCTGGCGCTGACATCGGTCGTATGCGAGGCGCTGATGGTGCTGCTGGGCATCGGCGTCAAGGTGGCGACACTGCCCGTGGTCGCCCTCGGAGTCGGCATTGGGGTCGACTATGCGCTCTACACCATCGCCGTCATTATTGCGTATCTGCGCGTGGACGCCGACTTGCCCACAGCGGCGCGGCATGCGCGTCTATTCACGGGCCGCGTCGTCATGCTGACGGGATTCATGCTCGCGGTCGCGGTGGCCACGTGGGCGTGGTCGCCCATCAAGTTTCAGGCCGATATGGGCATTCTTTTGGCCTTCATGTTCGTGCTGAACATGGTGGGCGCGTTGGTCTTACTGCCCGCCATAGGCTTATTCATCATCCCGAAAAAGGAGCTCGGCGACGCTGTGGCCGTGCCGTCCCAGAATCGCTGGCAAGAAGGTATGGAGGTCAGACGCTAGCCGCGGGCGCGTTTTTTTGGCCTGGCGATAATGATGACGTCGCGCCAACGGCCGAGGCAATCGCGCGGCGCAACCACTCGTTGCCCGGGTCTTTGTGAAAGCGGGAATGCCAGTATTGCTTCACGTCGAATCCTGGAAGTTCGATGGGCGGTTCGACCATTCGGAGCGAGCCGAGACGGTCGCCGAGAAACTCAGAGGCCTTACCGGGAAGCGTGACGACCAAGTCGGTCTTCTCGACCATCAGAGCGCTCAGCAGAAAGCTCTCCGCGATGACTCGCACGTGATTAGGCGGGCAGAGTTCCATAAGGCGCTTTTCGACCTCCTGGTGAATATGACCCAGCAGGTGCGAGGAGACCACGACATGGCGGGCTCGCTTGAACTCATGGATCGACATTCTCGCGCCAATGGTCGGATGCTCGCGGCGGATGAGGCAGGCGTAGGTTTCCCGAAACAACGTTTGTTCCATGACTCCCGCATAAAGATTGGGGAATCCTCCCACCGCGATATCCACGTCGCCCGACTCCAGGCGATCGATGAGCGGCGTCTTATCGAGTGGGACGGCGACGAAGCGCACGTTGGGGGCTCGCTTGTCGGCCCATTCGTGGAGACGCGGTAAGACCAGCAAGTGTCCAAAATCCGAGGCGCAAATGCGGAACGCGCGCGTGGAGGTAAGAGGCTCGAATCGCGAGGCATGCTGGAGCCGTTCTTTATAGATTTTTACCACGGTCTGTATCGCGTCCGCGAGCGCACGACCGACCGGCGTGGGTTCCATGCCGTGGCGAGTCCTGACAAATAGTTGGTCGCCAAAACTCTGACGCATCCCGGCCAGGCGTCGGCTCACAGTGGGCTGCGGCACGTCCAGAACGCTTGCGGCCTTGCTGACGCTCTTATGGGAATAGATAGCATCAAACGCCAGCAGATCCGCGATCTCAAGGCCCTCGATGGTATTCATAGTGCGCATGGACACTATGCCACTCCAGGGATTCGCGCAAGTGCGCGATCCGACTAGACTTGATGCGCAGGGCGGGGGCCGGAGCACGTGGCAATATGAAATCCTTCATCTATATGGCGCAGGCGTCCCGAGTGATCTTCGGGCTGAATTCGCTCGAGAATATAGAGCGCGAAGTGGTGCATATAGGTGCGCAACGAGCCCTCGTTCTGTCAACACCGGAGCAGCGTCCGGAAGCGGAAAAGGTGGCTTCAAGGCTGGGCAGTCGCACTGCCGGCATATTTGCCGAAGCCGCCATGCATGTTCCGATCGAGAGCGCTCGAGCGGCTCGCGATAAGGCCGCACAACTCGGGGCGGATTGCGCTGTGGCAATCGGGGGCGGATCAACAACTGGCTTGGCGAAGGCGATCGCCTTGGAATCGACGCTCCCGATCATTGCAATCCCTACGACCTACGCAGGGTCGGAGATGACCTCGATATATGGCCTTACCGAGGATGGAATCAAACGCACGGGCCGTGATCCTCGGGTATTGCCACGAACGGTCATCTACGACCCGGCGTTAACGACTTCGCTCCCTGTCGGACTCTCGGCGGCGAGCGGTATGAATGCGATCGCCCACGCTGTGGAAGGTCTCTACGCGCAAGACTCCAACCCCGTCATTTCCCTTCTTGCCGAGGAAGGGATTCGCGCCATGGCGCTGGGCCTCCGTCGGGTAGTCGGTGCCCCAAATGACCTCGAGGTCAGATCCGACTGTCTGTACGGCGCCTGGCTTTGCGGTATCGTGCTCGGTAGCGTGGGCATCGCGCTCCACCACAAGCTATGCCACACCCTGGGCGGTTCGTTCAATCTTCCTCATGCAGAGACTCATGCAATTGTCCTACCGCATGCGGTCGCCTTTAACGCGCCTGCAGCTCCAGAGGAGATGCAGCGAATCTGTCGAGCGCTAGGGAGCGGGAGCGCAGCGGCGGGCATATTTGACCTCGCGAAGGCGCTCGGTCTGCCGCAGTCACTTCGCGACCTGGGTCTCGGGGCCCACGATCTAGACCGCGCTTCCGACCTCGCGATGTCAAGTCCGTATTGGAACCCCCGTCCCTTTTTGCTAGCGGACATCCGCGAGCTGCTCCAGCGCGCTTACGAGGGTGACAGACCTTCGTGATCGAGAAGCCGAAGCGCCATTCCGCGGATACCGCCGGAAGTTCGATGCCAATGAAGAGTACGACGGGCGAACGGATCATTAAATACGTTTTTGTCGCATCGCTCGCGCGGCTGCGCGCCGCCGCAAGCCGGCTTGCCATCGGCACTCGCTGAGGTTGTGAGCAGCACTCGACGCGCCCAGCATGCGTGGTCCGTCAGTCTTCGAATGAAGGTCGCCAGGGGATTCTCAATTCGATTTCCGAATAGAGCCTATGTATCCACACGCGTTGCGGATGGTCCCGGGAAGCTTGCATCATTCAGCCAGAATAGTCGCGTGCAGGTGACGGGTCGCTCGTAGAAAGTTCCACTATAAATGGGGAGGCAACATGAACCACGCATTATTGAAATACAAGAACCTGGACGAAATTCTGAAAGCAGTGGGGGGAGCAGTCAATCTTCTACGGTCCTCCTCGCTCGGACCCTACGTATTCCCCGTGGTTGCGCCGGAATACTCGAATTGGCGGGCTGAGCAGCAAGCGTGGAAGAACGATTGCGCACTGCTGAATCTGTCCTATCACATGACGGATCTATACCTCAGCGGGCCGGACGTGATGCCTCTGTTGACAAACGTCGGTCTCAACAAATTTGGATCGTTTCCAGCAAATCGCGGAAAGCAAATCATCGCAGCCAGTCACGACGGCTACATGATCGGTGATGGCATTTGCTTTCACACGTCAGACGACCTCTATCGCGTCGTTGGGCCGCCGATGATCAGTGATTGGGTCCAATTCAACGCCGAGAGTGGCAACTACAATGTGCAAATCGAACGAGACGAAACCATTACGTTCCGGGGTGGAGACCCGAAGATCTATATCTACCAGATTCAGGGGCCACATGCCTTGAAGCTGATGTCAGATGTGACAGACGGCAAATTGCCGGAGATCGGGTTCTTCCATATCGGTGAATTCGAAATTAAGGGCTATCCGGTGCGCGCGCTGCGTCATGGCATGGCTGGGGCCCCGGGGTTCGAACTCTTTGGACCGTGGAAGGATCAGAAGTTCGTACTGGAGGCGCTTGAAAGGGCCGGCGAGAAATACAACCTGAGGAAAGTCGGCTCGTTGGCGTATCCCACAACCACTCTGGAGTCGGGTTGGATGCCGTTGCCGTGCCCCGCTATTTACCACAGCGAGGCGATGAAGCCGTATCGCGAATGGATGACGCCGATGCATTTAGAAGTGATGGGCTCCCTGGGCGGAAGCTTCGAATCCACGAATATTGTCGACTACTACATGGATCCGGTTGAGATCGGTTACGGCCAATTCATTGACTTCAGCAAGGACTTCATCGGCAAAGAAGCGCTTGCGCAAAAGCTCAAGAATCCCAAGCGCAAGAAGGTAACCCTCGTTTGGAACGAGAACGACGTCATGCAGGTAATGCGCGATTCCATCTATCCCGGAGAGTCGCCAGCGAAGTTCATGAATTTGCCGCTGTCGGTCTACTCAACATTTCAGTACGACTCCGTCGTGAAAGATGGAAAGCACGTCGGCATATCCCAGTACGTTGGCTATAGCGCTAATGCGAGGTCGATGCTGTCACTCTCGATCGTGGATCTTGAATTCAGCGAACCGGGCACGGAACTGGTAGTGCGTTGGGGCGAGCCGAACACGCGGCGATCGACGGTGGAGAAAAACGAGGTTCATGAGGTCCGGGCCAAGGTTGCGTCGGCGCCTTTCTATCAGAAGCTGATCAAGAAAGACTAAGCCGCGTTCCGACTCAAACGTTTTGGAAATGCGCCTGTGAGCAGGCGCTTCGGGGATGTGTGCGCCTCGGAATTGTGTTCGAACAGTGCGAATGAAGCGAGAGGTAATCTTCAATGACAGATACTCAATCGGGCGGCGCAACGGCGGAGGATGGAAGTATCATCGATGACTATTCGATTGAGATGACGGCAAAAGACATGGAGTCACTTCGTGAGGCCAGTCGCGCCATCCCAAAGAAAACGGCAATCTCCGTCACGTTCCTACCGGGCGAAGACACGGCCGCGCGCATCACAGCAGCGACACTGGTCAAATCTCTCGGCTTTACCCCTGTTCCGCATATATCAGCCCGTCGACTGGTCTCCCACGAGGATCTGACGATTTTCCTCTCTCGTCTCCAAACCGAGGTCGGCGTCGAACGAGCTTTCGTGGTTGCCGGTGACCCGCCTACGCCGCTGGGCCCATTTGAGGATGCATTAGCCGTGATTCGGACCGGAGAGCTCGCGGAGATCGGCGTCAGAAAGGTCGGCATCTCAGGTTATCCGGAGGGGCATCCCGATATTCCCGACGACAAATTGTGGGATGCCCTGAGGACCAAACACCTGGCTCTCACCGAGCTCGGTCATGGGGTTGAGATCATGACTCAGTTTGCGTTCGGCTCGGCTCCGGTGCTTCGGTGGTTGGAACGGGTTCGACAGGACGCCAAGATCGCGGCGACCGTGCGGGTCGGCCTTCCGGGACCGGCTAGCGTCAAGACGCTGCTTCGCTTCGCAGGGCGGTGCGGCGTTGTTGCCACAGCCAGCGTGATGGCAAAGTACGGGGTCTCGATCACTCAGCTTCTGAATACCGCGGGACCCTCGGCTCTGATCGACGAGTTCTTGGAGCATTTAAATCCACGAATCCACGGTGACGTCCGCTTCCACTTCTACCCTTTCGGCGGCCTAAAGAAGACCGTGGACTGGATTCAAGACTACATGGTGGTTAGCGCGTGAGCGTGGTGTAGTGCACATGCAGCGGCAAGTGGATGGCAGGGCAGGCGAGTCTACCACTCATGGTTGAGCTTGCCCTGGGGAGAAGGGAATGTGTCGACGCGGAGACCACGATGGCGGACCTCCTCCGAGAATATTCCACGGAAATCTCGCCCCTCGATCGCGAATCGATAGCCATTATACCGTCAACGGATCGGCGAACTTCAAATGGATGTTGCGGGGATTGTCTCGAATCATCGACGCGAGGTATTCGATTCCTTGCAACGCGAAGTGGGAACCAATCATGCCTTCGTCGTTGCAGGCGACCCGAGGAAGCTTTCGAGTTCCTCCCGCGACTGCAGCCGGCGTGCCGAAATGTGCGGGATCGGCAGAAAGCCCAGATCACGCACCCGCTTCGCCGCGGCGATCCGCATCTCGAAGGTCTCACCAGGCAGAAATGTGACTGGAATTTTGGAATAATTGTTCAGTAACGCGCAAACTGGCTTCGCTGGGGCGGTGTTACCTGTCGTCATTGGCATGTACCCCTGTCGGTGAAGGTCGCAATCTCAATGAGGCAGAATCGGCATGCATGGATTTCGCTGTGACGAATTCCGGAAGGGAAGAAACCCCAAGCGGGAATACTTCGCTATGTCCTCGGGAGCGCCGTGCGGAGTCCGAGATGCTCGACAAATGGATCGAAATCCTTGTCGCTGTAAAGTAATCTCAATCCTCTCACTATGCAGCTGGTCGCGATCAATGTGTCGATGGTCTTTCTTATCGTAATGCCGCGCGAGCGCAAAGTCCTGAAGTTCTTGGCCGCCTGAATGGCAATATCTCCCCCGACCAAATCAATGATCGGCAAAGATGTGAGCAGCTTCTTGCCTTGGTTGAAATCTTGAATGCTGCCAAAACCTTGAAGGACTTCAGCCAAGACCAAGTCGCCGGTCGCGACAGGCTCGTTGCCGAGCAAGGCATCCAGGCGATCCGTTTGCGAATTCTGCGTGCCTCGGAAATAGTCGATCCATACGCTGGAATCGACCAGAATCACTTGTCCGTTCTCATTGCATCAAGGTCGCCTTTCCAATCGAGCTTCCCTCGGAACCGGCGAATCTCGTCTTGCTTGCGAAGACGCACGAGGGTTCGAAGTCCAAGCTCCACAGCCTCGCGCTTGGTCTTCAAACCCGTGAGCCGGAGGGTTTCCTTCATCAATTTGTCGTCAATGACGATATTGGTCCGCATGATGTGTACTCAAGTCATGATTTATACACATTCTAACATCGAGGCTGGTGGTGCGGCAAATTTGACCTGGTTCTGCCTGTCTCTCTTAAATCTCTGGATCGGCGTCAAGCAGGCCGGATATTCAATCGGCCGGGAGTTGCCGATCTTTTTGCTGATCTTCACCATTCCTGCGGGTATCGCTGCGTTCTTGTGGTGGCGATCCTCAGGGTAGTCGCCGAAATCACTGGCCTCAGGCTTCTGGCTTGAGGCTAGCAGTAAGCCTGATCACAGTACATTTTCCCTGCGCACAAAAGCCTTGAGAGTCACGTGCGGCCCTCGACCCAAGGGCGAGACCGTGTAGGCTACGACAGCAGCCGGCACGATGAACGTTTCGGCATAGTGAACGACGAAAGGCGGGAATTCTCTATCAGGGCTCTCGACTAGGCAGGCCTCCCCGCTAACAAGGTTTAGTACATTGACGGTACTATCGGTGTCATGAGCAACGGCCCCGTCAAACCAATGGCGGCGGGTTTCGATGAACTGCAGCGCATGCAGGCCTGTACGCTCCTCGCGCCAGCCTTTGCCATCGGCAACGGGAGCCACAGCGTTGACAAGTTCGCGCTTTGTCCATTCGGTGTCGCGCTCCCAGGCGATGTTGGCGAGGCCGTGATCGATATGAATGGGGCGCGGCTTGCCGTCGAGCCCCAACCGACCCCAGTCCCAGAGCTTGAATGTGTAGATGTAGGGCGTGGCGCTAATCTCCAGGACGACGATGCCCGCGCCGGAACAGTGGACTGTGCCGCCTGGAATCAGGAGGTGATCGTGAGTCCGGACTGGCCATTGGTTGATATAGGATTCAGCCGGGAACGGCGCGCCTCCGGAGAGTTGAGCAGTCCAGAGATCGGTGGCCATGGCTTCTCTATCGATACCGGATTTCAAGCCGAGGTATACGGTGGCATCGGGAGCGGCCGCCAGTACATAGTAGCTTTCGTCCTGAGTATAAGTGACGCCAAAGTTATCGCGCACATAGGCGGTGCGCGGGTGCACTTGCAGCGAGAGATTGCCGCCGCCCATCGTGTCGAGAAGATCGAACCGGATTGGGAATTCTGCTCCGAAGCGTGAGACGATATCCTCTCCCAGCAAGTGGTCGGGCTCGATGAGGACAGCGTCGATAGCCGGGGCTTCGAACACTTGGTCGCCGAAGCCCAAGAGCATGCTGTTTTCCTCTGGTACGCAGTCGAAACACCATGCGTAATTGGTGGGAGTTTCCGGTAAGCCGAACGTTTCGCGCATCCATTGTCCGCCCCATGGGCCAGGATCGAAGAACGGCCTCACGCGGAATGGTCGTCGGGTAATTGTGTTGAGTGCCGCGCGATAGTCAACGCCCGACACCATACGGGGCTGCATGGCTTCGTTGCCATCAATCACCCAGTCAATGCGCGCCATAAGCTGCGTCTTCAGTCGGTCGGCAGATCGCCAATCGACGAAGAAGGCGCGTTTGTAAAGGGCAGCCGGGTTGTCGCGTCGCGCCTGCGTGCCCAGATTGAATGCCTTTCCTTGACGGAAGCGCAATTGCAGTGGCCAGCGAGCCATGTTGACATAAATGATTTGGTCAGCGTCCGGACAAATAATGGATGCACCCGCCCCAACGACCAGAGAGAGGCCTGGCAACGCGGCCTGCGCTTGCCCGATGACAAACCGATGCGGGTCGAGAAAGTCGGCAATTTCCACCCGGTTCAGTTTGCCGAAAACGGGATCGTCTCCCAGATATGGGCTTAGCATGGCGTCGATTGCCTCGGGCGCGCGAAAGAATGTCTCGGCATCGATGATCCGGTCGGGCCTAAGGCCAGCGGTCAGTGCTTCGATGATCTCCGCTTTGTCAGCGCCGGGGTAAAGTTCCACGACAATTCGACCCGCGGCGCGCCCGGTCAAGGCGGCGGAAATTGCCTCCCAGCCTCGTAAGGCGTCGCCCGCGACTGGCGTGATCGGATTGAGGTCATAGTTTGGACGGCTCACAGACATTCCCGCAGCAAGGGCCACGCACCGATGAGTGCCGCGTCAGGGCCCAGTTTCGCCGCGCGCAGTTCCGGTTTGCCCCACCAGGTGAAGGCATGATGTTCGATATAAGAGCTGACTGCGGGAATGATTTGGTCGGCGGAAGCCATTACCCCACCGCCCAGAACTAAGACACTGGGATCATAAGCGTGAATCAGGCCCACGATGCCCGCGCTCCAAACACTCAAACAATGATCGCGTACCTCGGTCATGAAGGAGTCGCCGGCGGCACTGCACCGAAACACTGTCGCGAAGTCAAGTTGCGACGGCAGCGGGAGGTCGCCCTTGCCATCGGTATGGAGTTCTCGTGCGATGGCATCCAACGCCCAAGTTGAAGCCTCCGCCTCGACGCAGCCGATTGCACCGCAGATACATAGACGCCCGTCGAAGCGGGCGGGAATATGGCCCCCGAGGCACCCCGCCTGAAAATGTGCACCGCGTAAAAGGGCGCCGTGGATCATCACGGCACTCCCCACCCCCGTACCGAGCATCACGATCACCACGTCAGTGCAATTCTGCGCCGCCCCGGCCGCGCACTCGCCCAGCAGTGCCATACGGGCGTCGTTCTCCATGATCAGGCGTAAACCGAACCGCTCGTTCGCCCATCCGGCGAGATCGATGTCCGGCGCGTCGTCGAACTTGCCGCGTGGCGTGGATAGCACCTTGCCGTTGCGCGTCACTATGCCGGGAAACGAGATGGTGATGGCGCGACAGTCTCCATTCCGTGCAAAACCTGCGACATGGTGTTCGAGTAGCGGCAACAGCGGCGCCAGCCGTGACTTCGGAGAAATGGGATGGTCAAACACCTTCAAGATGCCTTCGTGGCCAACCAGTCCGCACCGCAGATGCGAGCCGCCAACATCAATGGCTATGGCCCGAGAAGTGATGCAGGACAGTTCCGTGTCGTCAAATCCGCTCGTGATGGATGTCACGACTGAGGATTCGACGGTTCGATGACGCCACGCCCGGCTTCGCGCCCGTTGGCTGTCACCGGCCAGAACAGTCCCGGCATGCGAAAAGCACGAGCCCGCCGTCCGATCTCCGCCAAATCGGGCGAGACGATGCCGCTCAGACCGTAATTAAAGATCATGCGGCCGGGCTGAATGCGCGGAAAGTTGGTGTCCCAGTAATTTGATACGGGCCACGCCAGCAGCGTCGGGTCCCTCCCACGCTCCACCTGATCCATCGGAGCCCGGAAATTGAAGCCGCCGATTTGAACCATCGGCGCTTCATCCACAAACAGCGCAACGCCGCCCAGGCTATCCCACATGGCTGCGTAGTTTTCGACAGTCACCCAGTTGCGGCAGGAGCCCGGGAGTTGGTCCTCATCCAGCTTTATCGAGATGCCCGCAGAATCGAAGGCGGCTTCCCATCCCGCATCGAGCGCGACTGAAAAACCGAAATAGACGCTTTGCGGTGCTGGATCAGGCAGTAGTTCGATCTCGGCGCGCAGACGGATCAGAGGGTCGTCTGCATCGAGACGCAAGGTCTCCCTCATGTACAGTACGCCCGGCGCCTGCAATTCCCGGACGAGACGGAAACTGCCGTCATCGACTTTGACGGCGCAACTCAGCACCTTCGTCGCACGCTCGTGTACCGGCTGCCAGGACACCCAGCATGGCCGGTCGTACTTTTCACGCGCCAAGTCGCGCTTGTAGAAGGCTGAGCGCTCACCATCGACCAAGGCGTCGGGCCGTTCGCGGACAAAGGTGAAAAAGCCAAGGCCTTCGGAAGCCAACAACTCGCGTTTCGTCGACTTATCAAAGAGCGAAATTATCCTCCCGGTTGTCGGCTGATATGTCAACTTGTAGTAGCGATTGTCCACCGTGGCCTCATCCGACACCACCTCGGACAGCGTGACGAAATTCTGCGTGCGAATATGCGACACGCCGTCAGACGAGCTATGCACGATCCGATCGGCATTGGCGCTTTCAGTCCTGAATGTGTCGGCCGACCGCACGACCCACGACGAGGGCGCCAGGCTGGCGATGGCTTTCTGCGAAGTCATCACCGGATCATAGGCAACCCAGGGCCGGTTGCCGTAAGAGATGCGGCTGGCCCGATAGGTCCTTTCAGTGGCTTGGAACGGAATGGCGAAGGCTCCGTCGCGCGCGGGTAGCGCGACATCGACCGCCGCGTCCGATGCATTCACTAACAGTACGCGGTCACCGCCGCGATCCTCGGTCGGATTGCCGGCGAGATTATCCAGGGCGCTCATCAAGGCGAAGCTGACCAGTTCATACCCCTCATGCGCCAGCGCTTGCTTCAGCAACTCTGTCGTCTGAGCTTGCGGATGCGAGTGGCGTGAATCGTAGTAGCCAAAGGTGTGTTCGTCATAAAGATCGACGGCATCGGCGGCCCGCGCCAGCGCGCGCTGTTCGCTTTCGGTCTTCGCCACGAGCGCCGCTGCCTGCATCAGTGGTTTTGCGCGGCGGCTCAGTCCGGTGGCAATTGGCGCGCTGGCGCAGCCGAAGTTCCAGAAATCGGTCCAGTCACCGCGCAATACCGGCAAGTCGCGATCGTCGATCCGTGCTGCCCGCTGGCGGACGTCACCCAGCGTAGCGTAACGGATCGATGGACGGTCCTGCTCGCGGTTCCAACGTTCGATCAGGCCTGGCATGAACGGATTGGGCGGCGCGTTGTCCCACATGATCGGTGAACAGGTCGAGCTCAGGACGATGAAATCGTGCGGATAGGCCTGACTTTGCAGAAAGGCTTCGTATTCAGTCCAACCCTCCTTCATACGCTCGACGGAGTCGTCCCAGGCGTATAAGAGCTGATCGAACATCGTGTAATGATTGCCGTTCAGCACGCGCAGATGTCGCCCTGACGGCGCTTCCCAGAGAAAGAGACCGGGCCGCGGCTTGGCGGCCCTCCCCAAGTGAATATTCGTCGCCATGACGAAGAAATCGACACCGTGGTCGAGCAGTTCATCGGCCAGCCGCCACGGAACACCCGTGACGTCGAACTGGCATGCCACCTGTATCGTCAGACCGCTGATGGCCTCCAGCCTGCGCTTGCCGTCGAGCAGGCGCCTCAGGCTCGCCGCGTCGGCAAGCGCGGTCGTATGCCAGCGCAAGGCGGTCAGCCCGATACGACCAATCCGACACAGCGCAAAGAACCTGTCGATCAGATCCTGCGGCGACCGATCGATCCAACGCAGCACGGGTTCAGTCGCCTCGCAAGTCCATTTTGGGGCAGCGCCCGCCTCGAAGTCCCTGACCGTGTCCTCAAGCCAGGTGACGACCTGCGTCAGGTACTCCTGCTGCAACTCCCAAAGGATGGGTTGCGAATGCGTGTAGCCGACGTCCAGATGGCTGTGATGGACAAGGAGAATTTCATCGATCATGGGAAATACGACACTGAAGGCGCGGTGGCCTCAATTAGACCAACCACCATCAATAATGTGACATTGACCGGTCACAAAGGCTGATTCGTCCGAGGCCAGATATAACGCCAGCGAAGCAATTTCAGCCGCCCGTCCCAGACGGCCCATCGGTTGCCTCGAGGTAAACGCGGCCCAAGCAGCAGCATAGTCGCCGGTCGCTGCGAGACGCTCGTGCAGGGACGGTGTGTCCACGGTACCCGGGCATATCGCATTGCATCTGATACCTTTGCCGACAAAATCCGCCGCAATGGACTTGGTCAACCCGACGACGGCAGCCTTTGTAACGCCGTAGACAAAGCGATTAGGAACCCCTTTGATCGATCCGGCAACGGATGACATGTTGATGATCGACCCATGGCCTCGCTCGAGCATTCCGGGCAAGGCGGCACGAGTCAGCCGATACATCGAGGTCACGTTGATGTCCAGCGAAAAATTCCACGCGGCTTCGTCACACTCGATAATCGTGCCGGAGTGAACGTAGCCCGCGCAGTTGAACAGCACGTCGATGGGCCCGGCTTGTGAGATCGCAGCGACAACCTGCACCGGATCTCTCACATCGACGTGGCAGGTTCGGCAGCCCGCAACGTGCGTGAGCAAATCAGCATTGATGTCGGTCGCCACCACCGTCGCGCCTTCCGAAGCGAACAATTCCGCCGTGGCGCGTCCGATGCCCTGTCCCGCGGCGGTTACCAGCGCGGTCTTGCCCGCCAGACGTTTGTGTGTCACGCCGAATGCTCCGTCTTGTCTGTGTCCTGGAGGCCGGCGCGGACGGTTGCCACAGTTACCGGAACAGGGGCATCTGGGCGCAACAGATCCTCGTTCTTCAGGTCACGCCAGAGACCATCGGGAATGGCCGTTTTCAGTAATTTTAGCGTCCGTTCTATTTGGCGCGGGGTGCATAGGCCCGGAATGACACTCGCGACCTGCGGATGGGCCAAGGGAAATTGCAGGGCGGCTGCCGCCAAGGGCACGCCGTGGCGCTCACATTGAGCTTCGAGGCGACGGACGCGCTCGACGACGGTCTGCGGCGCGATTCCATAATCATAGTGCAGCGCCCCGCTGTGCCTTGTTCCTGTCGCCAGAATACCGGAGTTATAGGGACCGCCAACGACGATTGATATTCCCGAACGGGCACAGGCCGGCAGCAAAGCGTCCAGCGCGTTCTGCTCGAGCAGGGTGTAGCGACCCGCGAGCAGGATGACGTCGAGCTGAGTGTGCTTCATGGCTTCGAGACAGATCGCAGTCTCGTTGACCCCCAGCCCAAAGGCCTGGATCGCACCACTCGTCCGCAGTTGTTCCAGCGCACGAAAGCCGCCGCCGTCGGTCAGCTGGCGAAAGGTCGCTTCGTGACGGCTGCCATGGGTCAAGCTGCCAATGTCGTGGACGTAGAGAATATCGATGCTTGCCAAGCCAAGCCGCTGCTTGCTGGCCTCCCAAGAGGCCATCACCCCCTCGAAGCTGTAGTCGAATTCGGCTTCGAACGGCAGGGGAGAGTAGAAGCCGTGACGTTCGGCGGATCCGCGAAGGGTCGCATCCGCCTTCAACAATCGACCTACTTTGCTCGATAGGACGATTCCGTCGTGTCCCCGCAAGGCATCGCCTACGCGCCGTTCGCTGAGTCCAAATCCGTAATACGGGGCGGTGTCGAAATAGGCGATTCCAGCGTCGATGGCGGCAATCGCCGTTTCCCTGGCATCGCGGTCGCTGACGGGCCGATAGAGGTTGCCGAGGGGCGCGGCGCCAAAGCCCAATGCCGTCACGGTGAGTGCGGTTCTCCCGATGGATCGAGTCGGAAGCACGGTGGTCATGAGCTCGACCGCTCCATGTGATCGGCGAGCGCAAAGATGCGGCGCATGGGCAGCCACTTCTCCCCGGGGGCGGCATCGGGCAGCGCGCGCTGAAATGTCGCCATGTACGCCTCCCATCGAGCGCTGTCCTGCCGAGCGGCGTCCGACGCGCCGAGTCGCGGGTAGTCATCAGCTGCCTCGATGATCATGAACAGACGATCGGTGTGCTGCCAAATCTCCATATTTTCGACGCCCTGGGCACGAATATGCTCAATCACGCCGGGCCAGACTGAACCCGGTTCATGCATCCGGCAATACTCTCGAATCAGCGCAGCGTCGTTGACAAGATCCAGCACGAAACATATCTGACGGCTCACGGCGCACGCTGTATCCAGACCATTGATCCATATAAAATACATTTTATAAGGAAAAATAACAAGAACCAACTATGTGCCTCAGTACCCGTGCCTCGACCTAAGTCTGCTGGAGATGCGTGGGCGCAGTGGGCGGCAAAAAGAGGCGAATATCGTACGTTCGATCGCGGTTCCGCGTGCTCGCCGCTACTGTGATCCGCCCAACAGTCCATTAAAATTTGCTTGACATTTTTACTAGTGGAATCACACTGCACTGGTAATAAAACACCTGCACCAGCAATTTGAAGCCGCTAAAAAGCTAAAAAGTCGTGGTGGCCAGAAAATCGGCTGAAATGGCAGCAGCAGGAATTCGGATCGCGAGTCTCGACTGATCGCGGCGGGAGGGAGGAATCATGACAACGACGCAGCGATATCGTCTGCAGGTCGACCGAGGAGCACCGGCGACGTGACCCGGGTCGACGCACATCAACACTACTGGAATCTGCAGCGCGGCGACTACGCCTGGCTTACGGCGGACGAGGTAACGCTGTACCGCGATTTCACGCCGGAGGATCTATCCGGTCAGTTGGCCGACTGCGCGGTGCGTGCCACGGTGTTGGTGCAGGCTGCGGCCACCGAGGCGGAAACGCGTTTCCTGTTCGGTCTCGCCCGCGCTCACGCATCGATTGCCGGCGTCGTCGGCTGGGTGGATTTTGCAGCGAATGACGTGGAGGATCGCGTTCGCAGCCTCGTTCGGGAAGGGGGCGGGAAGCTCAAAGGCTTGCGCCCCATGATTCAGGACATCGATGACCCTCTGTGGCTGGAAGATGCGTCGCTCGACACGGCGTTCCGCGCACTCCTCGAGCACGATCTGGCGTTCGATGCGCTCGTGACGCCGCGGCATTTGCCGGTGCTCGAGCGCCGTCTGCGACGCCATCCGACGCTGAGGGCAGTCCTGGACCATGCCGGCAAACCGGATATTGCCGGCGGGGCCTTCGAACACTGGGCACGCCAGATCGAGAAGCTCGCGCGCAGCACCTCCATCCATTGCAAGTTGTCCGGATTGCTGACCCAAGCCCCCTCGAGTGCCGGTGCCGCCGAGTTGGACCCCTTCGTCGCATGCATATTTCACTGCTTCGGCGCCGAGCGCGTGATGTGGGGCAGCGACTGGCCGGTGGTGACGCTGCGCGCAGCGTATCGAGAATGGCTGGACATGGCGCTGACACTCGTGAATCGACACGCTCCGGGACGTGAGGAGGCCGTGTTCGCCGGGAATGCCATTGACTTCTACCGGCTCGACCTCGGAGGTAACCCCAGTTGACGAACCCCGGCGTGGCCGTGATTACGGCGCTCGAGACTTACGACATCCGTTTCCCGACGTCTCGGGAATTGGACGGTTCGGACGCCATGAACCCTGACCCCGATTACTCGGCGGCGTACGTCGTGCTGCGCACCGACGACGCGAGCGGCCTATGCGGCTATGGCTTCGTCTTTACCATCGGGCGGGGCAACGACGTACAGGCCTTGGCCTGCGCGGCCTTGCGTCATCTTGTCGTCGGCCGACACGTCGCGGAGGTAGTAGCCGACCTCGGCGCCTTTGCGCGAAGCCTGACGAATGACTCGCAGCTGCGCTGGCTGGGCCCCGAGAAGGGCGTCATCCACATGGCCATCGGCGCCGTCGTGAACGCAGCCTGGGACATGGCCGCGCGTCACAGCGGGAAACCCGTCTGGCGGCTGATTGCCGACATGAGTCCCGAGCAAATCGTCGATCTGATCGACTTTCGCTACATTTCCGACGCCCTCACGCCCGCGGAGGCGTTGACCATTCTGCAAGCGGCCGCACCCGGCAAGGCGGAGCGCATTGCGGCGCTGAATTCGCTCGGTTATCCGGCGTACACGACGTCGCCGGGTTGGCTCGGATACTCCGACGAGAAGCTCGCACGGCTGGCGAGGCGGGCGGTCAAAGAAGGCTTTCGCACCATAAAGCTCAAAGTCGGACTCAATATCGAAGACGACTTGCGCCGCTGCCGGATCGCGCGCGAGGCGATCGGTCCAACGGTGGCGCTGGCCGTCGACGCGAACCAGCGTTGGAACGTCGAAGCATCCATTGACTGGCTGAAGCAGTTCGCGCCCTACAACGTCGCCTGGGCTGAAGAGCCGACGAGCCCGGACGACGTTCTGGGTCACGCCGTCATTCGCCGCGGGGTCGCGCCGATGCGCATCTCCACCGGCGAGCACACGCAGAACCGGGTGATCTTCAAGCAACTGTTTCAGGCGCAGGCGGTCGATCTTATCCAGATCGATGCGGCGCGCGTCGGCGGCGTCAATGAAAATCTCGCCATTTTATTGATGGCCGCAAAATTCAAGGTGCCCGTGTTTCCGCACGCCGGCGGGGTCGGACTGTGCGAACTGGTACAGCATCTGGCGATGGCCGACTTCGTCGCGATCAGCGGTTCAATGGAGGACCGTGCGATCGAGTTCGTCGATCATTTGCACGAGCACTTCGTCGACCCCGTGCGCATCCGCGGCGGCCGCTACGCGGCCCCCGCCGGGGCCGGATTTTCTGCGCAAATGCGGCCGGAATCCGTCGAGCACTACCGCTTTCCGAGCGGTGCCGCCTGGACAGCAATCCAAGCCTGATGCCGACACCCATGGGCTGGTCGCCCGCAAGGGAACAAAGCCGGCGAACTCATGATTTTACTGGCAAAATAGCTACGGATTGAAGGATCATTGCTGCATGGCTGACTCCGCACACCCAAAATATCGTGCTCCGGCGCTGGAGAAAGGCCTGGCCGTTCTCGAGCTGCTGGCGGGCGCGCGTGAGCCCATGTCGCTCAACGTCATTTCCCGTCACTTGAAGCGATCGGTCAGCGAACTCTTTCGAATGATTCAAGTGTTGGAGTTTCATGGATATCTCGAGATTTCGAGCTCCGGCGAAGGCTACGTACTGAGCAATAAATTATTCGCACTCGGCATGACGCGAGCGCCCACGAGAGATTTGCATGAGGCCGCGTTGCCCGTGATGCACCGGCTTGCCGAACGTACCGGACAGTCGTGCCACTTGGGAGTGGCGTCTGCCGACCAGATGGTCATCGTTGCCCGAGTCGAGGCTCCGGGAGACCTTGGATTTTCGGTGCGCATCGGCCACCGCCGGTCGCTCATTGAATCGACCTCCGGACTTGTTCTGTACGCATTCCAATCCGATCTGGTGCGTGCCGAGTGGAAGGCCCGCCTCTCGGGGACCGTAGGCCGACGTGAGTGGGTGAGTTTCGAACGACGCGGTCATGCTGCGCGCAAAGCCGGCTTCGTGCGCTCGGAAAGTCACGCCGTGCAGGGTGTGATCGACTTATCGGCCCCCGTGGCTCAGTCAGGCAGTGTCGCCGCCGCGCTGACCATCCCCTACGTGAAGACGGTTCGCTCCTTATCCGTTGAAGAAACCGTGGGCCAGGTCGTGCTGGCAGCGCAGGAGATCTCGCGCGAGCTGGGCGGCGCGAATCGTCCGATCGAGTCGGCGCACGATCTCCTCGCGAGCTGACCTCCCCTTTAGACCGCCGGCGCTGCGCTGATCGGCGCGCCCGGGAAAGCCGACTTGGGTGCCGATCGGCGAGGCGGCCGCGCTGACATCGATGTCAACGGCCGACCCCGCTGACGCATCCGAAATTGGCGCCGGCTGCAGCAGCCCGTCAAGACCCATTCGTGCCCCTCACATGACCTTGCTTGTCCGCTTTTGAGTCAGTTCAAGTAAAATTTGCCTATAGAAACATTTTTATTGCTAAATATTAGAACCGTGCTTAGAATCAATCCCGCTCCGCCCCGGCGGGCAGAGATCGGCAGCGAATACAAGAAAGACGAGTGGGGGGATCTACGATGAAGAAATCAGGCAACTATCAAAGGCTTCGCGCAAGCTTTCTCACCGCAGCGTTGCTCGCGTCAGGCGCACTGACTGGGCAGCACGCGCTGGCGCAAACGGCGCCGGCACCTGCGACCGCTATCGGTGCCCCGTCGGAACTTGATGAGATCGTGGTCACCGGTACCACCATCAAAGAGACGATCATGCAGACGTCTTTTGCGGTTACGGTGGTTAACCAGGAAGCCCTTGCGAATTCGCCAGCGCTCGGCTTGGCAGCGCTGCTGACTTCCATTCCAGGTTTCTACGGCGAGGCGAGCGCTGGAGAGGATAACTTCAACATTTCCGCGCGCGGCGTCCGGGGCGGTTTCCTTGAATACATCAGCCTCCAAGAAGACGGGCTGCCGTTTCTGTATAACGGATTTCTGGAAGAGTTAGAACTGCGCCGCGACTTGACGTACGGTGAAATGCAAGTCACGCGGGGCGGTCCCTCCGGTGTACTAACTTCCAATGGCGCCGCTGCCATCGTCAACTTCATCTCCCGCAAGGCTACCGATACCCCCGAAGGCGAGGTGGCCGTCTCGTACTATAACTACGGTGAAGTTCGGACGGACGTCTTTTACGGCGGTCCGATCGGCAATTCCGGAGATACTACCGCCACGATCGGAGGCTACTTTCGTCGCGGCGACGGGGTTAAAAATGTGGGCTACGATACCAATAACGGCGGACAGTTCCGGCTGACACTGACGCATAAATTCGACGACAGTACATCGCTGACGGTCACCTACAAACACATCGACGATCACACGCAATTCTTTCTGCCGCAGCCGGTGAAAATCACGCAAAGCGGAAGCGTTCAAAGGATCTCGCCAATCCCTGGATTCAACGCTGAAACCGACTATTTGCAGGGGCGGGAAGGCCAGCTGATCAACATCAAGTCCCCCAATGGCGATGGCCAATCCATCAATCTCCAAGACGGGATATGGGAGAGATCGGATACAGCGACTTTTATCGTCTCTCACGATTGGCAGAACGGCCTGCGATTCAATGACTCGCTGCGAATCGCCAAGATCAAGACCATTGATAACGACTTGCGCAATTTGGGGGGCAACAGCCAGATCCAGAGCGCGACCTCATTCCTGGCGACGAATCCCCTCGTCACCAATTTGATTTCGACGTTCGCATCGAAAGGGGCCGTCGGAGCCGAGTTGGTGCGGGTCGACTCCGGCGCCGTCATCACGAATCCGGCAGCGATGAACGGCAACGGCCTGCTGACCCAGATGGGCGCCAATCAATTCATACAGAGTACGGATGAAATCATCAACGACGCTCAACTCACCTATCGCACCGATAAAAACAGCGCCACTCTGGGATTACTGACGTGGAACGTGAATATGGACGTCAGTCAGAACGGCGTCGATTTTCTCATGGATGTCACCAATCAAGCGCATCTCGTCGACGTAGCGGCGGTCAATGCGGCGGGGCAGATCGTCGGTCACTTGACGGACAACGGTGTCGTGCAGTACGACACGGGTTACGCCAGCGGAACGGTCAACATAAAGTCCAATTCCGTGTATTTGAACGATCAGTACCAGCCGATAGATCCTTTGCGGCTGGATGCCGGAGTGCGTTTCGAGAAGGTCGGCTACAAGTCGGTGTCTGAAAATACCGCCGGTAATGTACCGCTCAGCGGGGTGCTCGACCCCAATGTAATCGCCGATCAGGCTGCCGCGGGCTACGGAACCGGAACTTACACCAATGGTAGACACGATCTAAGCGCCACCGCGTGGACCGCAGGCGCGAACTATCTTTTTAATGACAACTTCTCTGTCTACGGACGCTACTCGAACGCCTTCGACACGGGTATCGCCAATTTTGCCGTCTTTTGCCCCGGCTCCGGCTGCTACTCTCCGCTGACGAGGCTTCGCTTCGGAGAACTGGGTGTCCGCTTCGCCACTCCGGGGATTTATGCGGAGCTGACGGGATTCCGCTCGGTGAACAAAAATGGCGCCGAGTTCGACGGAAAGTGGCGGCCCGTCAGCGTGTTCACCCTGGACCTTTCCGGCGTATGGCAGCATTCGAAACTGAGTGCCGTAGGCGGTACCACCAGTTTTGACGGACATCAGATCGATCGTTTGCCGAATACTGCCATTCACTTGACCCCCACCGTGTCGACGCCCGACGCCCGTGCGTCGGCGTACGTGACCGTGTCGTATATTGGAAAGCGCTGGGGCGATCTCGCCAATACCTTGCAACTGGATGCCTACACCGATATCGCAGCCGGCGTAAGCTATAGAATCACGCCGAAGATGACCCTCTCTGCGCAGGGAACCAACTTGACCGATCGATTTTCGATTACCGAAGGCAATCCGCGCGGCAACTCCGTGGTCGCCGGCAGCAACCCCTACGGTTTTGCCCGTGCGAACCTGCCGCGAACGGGCAAGCTCATGTTGGACGTGAAGTTCTGACTCGCCATGGCTGACGTTAGCCGGGCGGGATTTTAGGGCCCGTAATTGAACGGCATAGATTTTGCGATAATCGCTGTGTACTTCCTGGGCATGATCGCCATCGGCGTCTACCACACGCGCCGCGCGTCGAGCAGCGTCCGCTCGTATTTTCTCGGCGCAAATCGCCAAAAGTGGTGGATGCTGGCGGCCTCG
>WNFQ01001353.1_pt1 | contig 23884 bp, 20 predicted proteins | sample 5400171 | NCBI WGS metagenome assembly WNFQ01 (sample SAMN13153356, study PRJNA577476) | soil metagenome | isolation source: 20 cm soil under Madrone tree | place: USA:California | collected 2016-06-14
CAAACTGTCTCATCTGGTTGCGGTGACTCTGGCCAGGATTGCCGGCACCCGAATCGGGTAGGCGCTATAAAGCTCGTAGCGGCCCCCCGCTACCAATTGCAACGGTATGCACCGATCTGCACCGGGTTGCTGCGTCGGGCACCTCCTGCACGCATCCCGCGCGATGGTCGAAGAGCGCTTCGGTACTGGCCACCGCCGCCTTTCGACCCCGAGCAACCGGTCACGCGCGCAGGAAGCGGACACTGAGATGGCGCGAAGCGGACGTCCGCCGAGGCACAGGGTCAGGCGGACTTGCGCGCGGAAGCCTCCGCCGGCACCGGCCGCCGCGCTTGCGGCTTGAATCCTTGGATCGCCCTGATCTGCCGCCCGTGGCGCTCGATGGCCCGGTCAGCTCCACATGGTGACCGGTGACCGGCAGCCTTGCCCCTGGCGCGCTTGGCGGCGACGCGAGCGTTACGGTGCTCCAGCCTCTTTGATTCCATCAAAACTCTGTCCTTTTTCATCGCAACTCCAAGTCGAGCACCTTGATGCTCTTCATCCACTCAAACAGCTGAGCGTTGGTCAGCCGAAACATCGGCACCCACATCGCAAGCTTCGTGTCCCAAAAACACAGATGACCACTATCGCTGACCTTGCAGTGCGGGTAACGGTTAGGACCGATATGACCGCCGGGAAACCGTGTCCTCATGACTAGCCCCCATTTGAGCAGGCTCCCAATCGAAGCGTACGTGAATCGGCGATAGATGAAAGTTCTCGGGCGTCTCTCAAGACATCCGAACTAAGGAAGGCAGGGTGCGATTATTTGCGCGGAATCTTGGCGTGTTCGTCGCGCATGCTGAACGACACGCGCAATCACGCGATGGATTCGAATGATCGCCGCGCCCGTAGACCGGTAACCTGACGAGAGCCCTGCCCCCTCGCAGCGAGCCCCCAATCGGGCCGGCGATCTGAACATTCGGTGAGGGGTGCAGGATGGCTGCGGCCGCAGTTTGACCACGTTGCGCGATGCATTTCGGTGCAGACCGTTGCACGGCGTTACATCCCTGCCCTTGCGCCTCGAGCAGTCTTCGCATGAAACACCCGAGTCAAGGCCATTTCATCCGTTGCGAAAATCTGCGATGTGAATGGTCGCAGCCGGCGCAGAGCCCGCTGATCGCCCGCGGGCCCAGGCTACGAGCTCCGTCACGCTCGGACGATCCTGCGGGCTGGGGCTCAGACAGCGCACTACAACTTCGCGGAATGCCGAGGAGAAATCGGCCGGCAGCACGATGGCTTCCCTGGGCTCGCCCAAGCCCGATGGCGGACAGCGAGTGAGCGCTTCGAACAGGCTGACGCCGAGCGCCCAGATGTCATCAGCAGTGGAACTGCTCCCGTGCCGGGCTTCCGGAGGGTCGTACACGGTGGGCGTGTTAGCGCTCATCGTGCCTGCATTGACGTGACGTATCGTGTCGCTTGCCAGCTTCAGCTGATCTCCAACAACCAGGATGTTTGCCGGCTTCAACTGGCCTTGCACCAAATCTCGGCCGTGCAAAAACGCCAGTGCGTCCAGGGTCGGCAGCAGCATCTCTCGCGCTTCGTCGTCCGTCAGGGCGCGGTGTTGCAACAGCTGCGCAAGAGTCTGGTCGGCGTACTCCATAACGGTGTACAGATAGGGCAATCCGTCCAGTTGGCACCCGCCCCATTCCCACAGGCGAAGCAGGTGAGGATGAGCGAGGGCGCCAGCCCGCTTCCACCGCGGCAGTTGTGATTCCGCTAGGGCCCGATTGGTGGGAATGAGTTTGACGGCGACCTCCGGAGGGCGTCGCGCCGCTGACACTGTGAGGAAGACGCCGCTGTGATTCGAGCAACCGAGATAGCGTCCCAAAGGGAACACGCCGTTGACGACGTGCCCCTGCCAGCTCGTCCAGCCCTCGCTCATCAATTTCCTTGGTTCCACGCTCATATGCCCCCCGAAGCGCCGCTCAGCAACTGCGTGATCCATCTCTGGGGTTCCTAAAAGCGGACCGGTTCCCGGAGCCTCTGTGCCAGGAGCCGCGCTACCAGGCGATCGAGCGGGTGCCGAAGTTTCCGGACTGAAGAGGACAGTGCCCCCCGAAGCCGGCACTCTCAGGCGCTGCGACACCATTTACCGCTCTGATCAGGTATCCAGGTCCCGCAATCGCGCAATCCGCCGTCGTCGCCGTACAGGCTCACCTGCAGCACTGGCGCTCCGCGCTCGCGTGACAAGGGACGAGACATGTTGCAGGTGAACAGCCATGTATGAAGACCGTGAGCCCGGCACGACCAGGTCTGACCCTCCTTCGCTGCCTGAATGAGAGGCTTTCGCACCTCCCGTGGGACCGAGTCGGGCTCGCGAATCCGGTAGGCGCCCTTCGGCACGACTTCAGACTGCGAGATATACGATTCCAACAGTTCCTCCACCTTGGAGGAATATTGACTCTTCCAGCGCAAACGCACCATCTCCATGGAAACCATTCTCTTGGACAATTGCTCAGTATGTGCAGCAACTTAGTCCGTGGCAGACACTGAGGAGGTTAGGTTGTCGACGTGTCTCGATCAAAACGTCTTCGGCCAACGACACAGCACAAGTAACACTTGTGTCTGCGCTTGCACACGACTGGTACCTATTATGTAAACCGCTTGCACGCTCAAGGGCGTCTCAACACGGCACCCCCAAGACGGCGGCCGCGCGTTTGCATCTGAGAGTGAGGCGCCGTCAGCCCGCTGGCAAATCCGACAGTCACTGCAACTTGGGCCGCGCGCGCCCGCCCACCGCAATTGCAGAAGGTGGCGGCGCGGTCGATGCTGCCCTGTGCCAGTATGATCGCGCGACCCGATGTCGCAAATTGCCAGACATCGGCCAACGTCAACGCCATCAAGTCCCCGGGCTCGGCTCCGGCGAAGATCTCGTGACGCACGCGGCCGATGCGATCGTACACATTGGTACCGGTTACCCCATGTACGGCGGGATCGGTTCCGGTGGCAATGGTGGAGTGCCCCACCGCGGTATTCGACGGAAGAATATTGAGCTGCGCCTGAGTGAACCATGCCCCACGCTGCCGCAGTGTCGTGAGCGTTGGCATGAGCGGGGCGTACCGATCGAAGTAGTCGCGACGCATGCCATCGAGAACGATCAGCACGACCACCCGCGGTCGAGCCATACCCGTCTTCAGGACCGGCAATACGCGGCCAGTCGATGTTGGCGGCATATGCACGCCAAGCGCAGCCGCGAGTGTCGGTGCCGCGTCCTGCTGCACGGCCGGCATGGAATACGTTCCGACCCTGACCGCGGGGCCTACAAATATCAGCGGGATCGCGACGTCATACGCCCAGGGCGAGCCGTGCATGTAAGGGGCATCCTGGTCGGGCCGCGTGATGAAATCGCCTTCACGCGGCACGATCAGGAGCTGCCCGGTGCGTCCCGGAAAATAGGACCGGGCAAACATGTCGAGGAAGCGCTGTTGTGTTACCTGAGCGTGGCTCGGCTGCGTTTCGCGCGCGTGAGACGCCTCGGCTGCCTTCGGCCGCGTGGCGCTCGAGCGCATCGTTAGAGCGCACCTCGAACAAGGCCACTCGGGGCGCGCGGCCTTCCCCTCGCAACCTGTTAGGAAGCTGCCCCTTCCCCGGCCGGACGATCGCTCTGCAGCACTGCCTCGGCAGAGCGCCGAGAAACCGACACGGCGACAAAGCGGGTATTTCGCTCGGTGTACATGAGGCAAAGCACCTGCTGCGCTTGCATCTCGAGAGTGAACGCCTTTTCGCGGCCGCGCACGTAGCCCATGCCCCACGCTACTACCGCACACACCAGGACGAACCCAATGGTCTGGACGTGTGTGACGGCAGCGATCACGTAGCCAGCAATAATGCCTACCATTGTCGCCACGACAGTGGAGTGAATCACCACTCTATTGGCCTCGGCATAGAGCCGATCGGCGAACTTCTGGATCAGTTGGGAATCGTACTTGACATGATCCTCGCTCATCGGGTTATCCCCTTCTCCCCAGCCTATGCCGACAGTGGTGGCCTTGCCCTCCCGCCGGAAATGAGGAGGCGCAAAGAGGCCCGCTCTCGCGGGGCAGCCGCGCGTCAACTATACCGTCGGTAATCGGGCTTTAGCAGAGCGAAATGTCAATAAATTCAGGGTCGTTCAAAACCCAACTCACGCCCCCGCTACCACATTCTTCGTGTCCATTCCGGGTACATCGGTAACGTTTACGCCGGAGACACGTTTGGCGGCGACGGGATCCGATTGTCTCGCCCTCCAGGTTGGTGCAGTTCTACCCAGTCGCTAAAAGCTGATCTTCAGGATGCGCCCTCCCGTGCCCACCAGCCATCCAGCTTCCGGACTCGCGAAAGCCACCGCCCAGTAGCCGGTCACACCCGGAAGGCTGAACCAAGTGTTTCCGTCATCGGGAGTCCAGGCGGCTCCTGCCGGGCCCGTAATCAACACAACGTGGCCCGCTTCTTCGTCCGGGTCTCCTCCAACCCGACCTGTGTAGCTCAGGCCGAAAATTGCTCCGGTCACGGGAGGCGTATTCGTGAGAATCCAGGTCTCGCCGCCATCGCTGGATTTTGCCATCGCCGCCGGGCCGTTTCCCAAGAAATCGCCGCCGCCAACGACACCATTCCGAGAGTCACGGAAAGCGACTGTGAACGCACCTGCGCTGCCCGTGCCACCAACTAGTGGAGTCTCATAGGCGCTCCACGTTTCGCCCCCGTCTCTCGTGCTAAGGATCCGCGCCAGGGTCCCACCAGTGGTCGCAATCCAAGCGTTCCTTGCACCCTGAGTTGCGACGCAAGTGCCACTCGCGGCGAACGACCCTTCACTCGGCAATGCCGGCGGCAAATTGTTGCTGATGTCTTCCCACATCACTCCATCGGTGGTCCGCAGATCTGGGAACCTTCCATTCACCGAGTCGCCTTGCAGAATGCCTCGCTTCGGTGTCCAGAACGCGAAACAATCGTAGAAATCATTGGGGTTTGTCGCCTGGAACTGCATCGTCCAGGTGTCGCCGCCGTCTTCGGTCTTGTAGATCCGAGAATCCGTGCCTGTTCCAGAGGATAGTAGATATGCGACCTTACGGCTCACCCCCTGCACATCGCGAAATTGCAGAGTTTCGGCCCCTGGCACTACACCGGCCTTCCAGGTCTCTCCCGCGTCCGTAGTCACAACAAACGTACCACCGAGCCCGGATGCCCAGACCACGTCTGCGTTCACCGGACTGACTGCTTGCAGCCGGTTGGCAGTGCCGCTGTTTTGCGGAGTCAGTTTGGGTTGATGAGTCTTCGAGAATTCTTGCGCAACGCTCAGGGTCGCAAAGGCGGCAATCGGGAAAATAGCCAACCAAACTTTCATATGCATGTCTCCGGAGAGAAGGTCGTGGGGGTCGAACGTCAGTGGGGACTTGATCTAGGAAACTGTCAAGCGGGGCACATGGCACCGATCGGAAGTCGGCATCAACCTTGAGGTGGTCTGCAGAGAGTAACTGAGCTTCGGCGAGTCGATTGGGACTCTGCCTCCCTGGCACGATTCACGGATGTTGGGAAATAACGCCGACGCTTAGGCCACCGCTAGCCGTCGCCGGCGCCAAGCAGCGGCACGCTCGGCTGCGCATGCGTCATCCGCGAACCCGCCGCCTGGCAGGAGCCGGTCGGCGGTATCTACGAGGCAGCTACATCGCGCGACAGAGTGGCTTTGGACACCGCGCAGCGGCGGCTGCAACGACAGCGACAGGAAACCACCAACATCATTCCGTTCCCAATTCCTCTATGAGAAAGCATCGGTGTCAACGGCGGCCTTGGCGCGGCGCTGCCGGGTAGACCATCACCCGGCAGCGCTCGCTGCCTAAACCCCGCCTGAAAACGGATGCCGGCGGATGCGCTGGCGCGCCAAGCCGGAACCTGGGCCGGGCGCTGCTGAGGGGCCGCGTATCGCCGGCGTTGGCGGCTGCCGCTGGCCGTAACACCGTTACGCTTAAGCTCTGATGATGCCGGCCCCACGTGTGGGGTGAGTATCAGTTCACCGCCGTTACCGCCGCGCGGCGGTAAGCTGCCGCAATGGCGGCCACCCCACTTCGAGTCTTCATCTCACATATCCACGAGGAAGCGGCGCTCGGTGCAGTCGTTAGCAGCTGCATTAAGGATTCGTTTCAAGCGCGCCCCGTAACGACATTTCTTTCCAGTGATGCACAGGATCTGCCGGCTGGCCGCAAGTGGATTGAGGTCATTGAGCAGGAGCTGGACCAGGCCGCGGTTGTGGTCGCACTTCTCAGTCCCGCCTCCTTGCGCCGGCCGTGGGTGAACATTGAGCTAGGCGCTGCCTGGATCAAGCACCGACACATCATTCCGCTCTGCCACTCCGATCTACGTGTCGGTGACCTGCCTCGGCCATTCGGTGATTTCCACGGCGTTGGACTTGATCAGGATGACGCGGCAGAGCGGCTCATCGGCGGTGTTGCCGACGGATTGGGTTTGGAGCACCCCCGCAGGCTTGCGTTTAAGGAAATGGCGGCAGAGCTAAAGGCTGCGGCTGCCGGCATCAAGATTGTCGAGGCCCCAGCGCCAGATGCACGTGCGGAGCCGCCAGACTTGCCACCTGAGCAAGTGCGCATCCTGCGCTATCTCGCCCAACTAGCGGATCAGGGCATTGATAAGGCACCGCTATCGAACCTAGCCGCTGGAACGCAGGTCGGATTGGCGGCCATGAAATACCACGTTGGTCATCACCCTAGGCCACGCGAGTCGGACGTGCGTATCTCGCCGGGCGGCGTCGGTTGGCTCTTGGCTCAGGATTAGATGCTGGGCCAAACTGTTTCAGGGGACTAGGAACGAGCCGCGCAGGATTACGGCTGCCGCATCAGCGTCGGGCAGTTCCGGCATGAGTCGGCACCCGAATCGCGTAAGCGCGATAAAGCCACGATGTTGGCCACGCTCGCTTAGCGGACTTTGCGCCCGCTCATCGCCCGCCACGCGAAGTAGATGGGGAAAGCCAGGGCGATGATTGACACGTTGATGGCGCTGACATCCGGCAGCTCAATGAACGATCCGGCGAGCAGAATCACGCCGCCCGCGACGCATGCCAACGGCACCCATGGATAGAGCGGCACCCGATAGGGTCTTGGGGCGTCCGGTCTCATCGCGCGCAGCCGCAGCAGCCCGACGACCATCAGGGCGTAAAAGGGCCACAGTCCCAGGACGAACTGCGCCGCGAGCTGCTCCAGACTACGCGCCCATACCCAGACAATAGCGAGCACGCCGCAAAGCATGACAGCGACGTGCGGTGTCTCAAAGCGCCGATGGACCCGGGCGATCACCCGGAAAAACAGCCCGTCGTGGGCCGTAGCGAACACCACGCGAGGATCGCACAGTGCGGTTGATGCGAGGGCGCCGAACGTGGTGAGCATGACGGCAGCCGCGACAATGGACACACCGGTCTGTCCGGCGATGGCGCGCATGGCGTCTGCGGCGACGAGTTTCGAGGCTGCTACGGCATTCACCGGCATGACGTAGAGCAGTGCGGCATTCATTCCGAGATAAATCACCGTGACGGCGAGCACGCCGACGACCAGTGCACGCGGCAGCGTCCGCGCGGGATCGCGTACTTCGCCGAAAACCGAGGACGCGGGTACGACACCGTCGTATGCCCAAAGCGCCGTCACCAGACCGACCACGAATCCACCCACCGAAATGGCCCGACCGGCCCCAGCGTTCGCGAAAGCGCCCTGCGTGGCGTCTCCAAAGGCGAACAGCACGCCGATGATCGCTGCGAGTGCAAGCATCTTCGCCGAGGTGGCGACGTTCTGGATGGCCGCCGCGAGGCGCACCGAGACAACATTCACCACAGTGACAAAGACAATCGCGACGGTCGCGACGATGCGCGTGCCAGTCGGACTGAGCGTTACGAATGCCCCGGAATACTCGGCGAATACCATGGCGATCGTCGCCCAGGCCGACGGGGTAATGACGACCAGGTACGTCCATCCGTAAGCGAAAGCCGTCGCTGGGCCGAAGCTTTCGCGCAGGTAGACGAACCCGCCGCCGGCGCGGGGAAACATGGTGCTGAGCTCTGCGACGCACAGCGCGAGGCAGAGCGTCACCAGGCCTCCGATCACCCACACGAGGGTGATGGCGCCCACCGAGCCTGCCGCTCCCGCGACGCTCGAGGGGGCGCGAAAGACACCGCTCCCGACGATGAGCCCGACCATCACGGCGATGGTGGACACGAGCGACAAACGGCGCGGCAGCTCCTCAGGCCGAGCGGCCGGCCGGGCGGCGCCAAGGCTGCCGGACTCTGCTGGTGAAACGCTCATTGGTCTGGTCGCATCACAGCCCAAGTCGCGCTACAGCGCGTCGCCGTCGGATGACCGGCGATGCCCGAGCTAGAATTTTCTGGTGACCGTACCGAGGAGCTGCCGCCCGGCACCGTAGGTGCAGCCCGCAGGTCCTGAGCACCGTGCCGTGTAGATCCTTCCGAAGATGTTCGAGCCGTTGAAGGCAACGCGCCAAACCGGTGTATCGTAGTGCAGGATCGCATCGAACAGCGTTGCCGCCCGACCATAATAGACCACCGGATTGAACGGGCCCGGGAGCGAGCCCGCGTTGGTGCTGTTGTACCGCCCGCCGAAACCGACGCCGAATCCGCCCAGCGGTCCCCGCTGCACGGTATAGTCGGCGAACAACGAGAGCTTGTTCTTCGGCGTGGTCGGCAGCGGCGCGCCGATCTCAACCGGCGTGCTGCTCTGGAGTACTTCGCTCCGGTTGTAGCTGTACGATCCATTGAGCGACAGCTGATCGTGGAAGCGAGCCACGAATTCCAGCTCCCCACCCTTGACCTCCACCTCCCCGGTCTGAGTTCCAAACACCGGCGTGATGGACGGCAGGGTACTGACCACGTCGGATTGAGTGATCTTGAACAGCGCGGCGGTCGCGAACAACCTGATGCCACTACCGAGTCCACGCGCGTCAAACTTGACACCGCCTTCGATCTGCCTCCCGGCACTCGGTTTGAACTGAGCGCCGGTGACCGAATCGCTACCGAGCAGCGGCTCGAAGGACGTGCCGAAACTGACGTAGGGGGCAACGCCGTTCGGCATTACGTAGTTGAGACCGGCACGGTAGGTAAACTTGTGTTGATCGGTCGTCGTGGTCGGGTTGGCGAGGTTGTTTTCGAGTTTCACCGAGTCGTAACGACCACTCAGGATGAAATACAGATCGTCGAACTGCATCTGATCCTGTATGTATCCACCCGTCTGCTTCAGATTTTCATTGTTGAAAGGAACCGGGTAGCCCGGCTGCGGATTCGCCTGCGGCTGATAGACCGGGTTGAACAGGTCGATGGTGTTGGCAAATACGAAGCCGAAGTTCGCCAGGTTGTCGACCTTGCGGTAGTCGACGCCCGCGATCATCTTGTGCTTCACCGAGCCGGACGCGAAGTTGATGTCGAACCGATTGTCAGTTGCGAGACTGTCGACGTCCTCGGCGTAGGTGAAGTTGTATTGCTGGACGGTGCGATAGTAGCTCGGCATCGTCGGATCCGTGATGTTGGTCAGACCGCCGCCTCCATAGACCAGGGTCGGCGAGCGCTCGTGATACCGACCCCACTTCAGATTCGAGTGAAAGCTGATCGCCTCGGAAAAGCCATGTGAGAAATCCCAGCCGAGAGCGTACTGGTTGCGCTTGTAGAGATTATTGGGATCACCGAGGTTGACGCTCGGACTCACCGTGCCGATGGGGTTGGGCAAGAGCGTCCCGTAGACCGGCAGGAAGCCGTTGGTGTCACCGCGGACCTGGTCGTACTGGTAATAGAACAACCCCGTCAGGGTCGTGGTAGGGGCGATCCTCCAGGTGAACGTCGGTGCGAGGAGCGCGCGCTTGGCGCTGACCAGGTCGCGTTCGGCATCCCGATCCAGGTACAAGCCCGTGAAGCGCGCCGCGACCGCCTCACCGAGCGGTCCGCTCACGGTTCCGAAGGCCTCCCGGTACTGATCAGAGCCGTACTTGACCCCGAATTCACCGTCCGTCCGAAACGAGGCGCGGCGGCTGATCTCGTTATAGATGCCTCCCGGCGGCGCGTTGCCGTACAGCGCAGAGATCGGTCCTTTCAGCACATCGAAGGACTGAAATGCGTACAGGTCCACTCCTACGCTGTAGATCGTGGTGGAAATGGGAGCCGCCAGGCCGTCGATGTACTGTTTCGGTGTAAAGCCGCGAACAGTCAGGAAGTCGTAACGCAGATCCGGGCCATAGCTTTCGCCGTAGGTGCCGGCCGCATAGCGAACCGCCTGTTGCGCATCGGTGAAGTTCAACAGGTCGATCTGATCGCGGGTAATGACCGAGACCGACTGCGGCGTCTCGATGAGCGGGATATCGCTCTTGTTGGCCGAGATGCTCTCCTCGGGCACGTAGCGTTTGGCTTTCACGATGACCGTCGACACTCCGTCCACCTCCTGGCGGACGGTCTCGACCGGCGTGGTTGAATCCGCCGGCTGCGGGACAGCAGCGTCAGCGCGCGCCGCACTGGGGGCCCACATCGCTGCGGCGGTGAAGAGTAGCGCTGGGCTGCAAGTAAGACAGGCAAGCAAGCCGAATGATCGTTTCATGGACCCCTCCCCCGGCGCGCGCTGCATGAAATGACCCCAATGGTGCCGATGCTATGCCCCGGACTGGGGGGGTGCCGAAGCGATCGGGTCGCATGTCATCGCAACTGGGCCACGACTCCGCGACGGGTCCGACCGAAGGAATGACTGCCGGGTCCACTCAGGCGCAAGCGTGAGCACATTCCGGCGGCCGGCCGCCCTTACGGCGGCAGCGTCGTCTCACTGCTGGCTGCTACACGGATCCGGTGTGCCGGGCGGGCGGTCATCGCAGTACCAGCGGCGTGGCAACGGCCGGGATTCGGGCCACAGCTCATCGAGTGTCCGCCCGTCGCGCAGGCGGCCGCCTTCCATCACGGCCGCGATGGAGAGGGTGTTGGAGACGTCCTTGAGCGGATCTCGATCGAGGACGACCAGGTCCGCGTACTTCCCCGGCTCGATGCTGCCAAAGTCGGCGCCGCGGCCGATATGAGTCGCCGAGCCGATGGTACCGGCGCGCAGTGCCTCGGCCGGCGTCATCCCACCCATGTTGTGCGCCTGCAGTTCCCAGTGAAAGCCGAGTCCCGGCATCTCCCCGTGCGCACCGATCCCGATCAATCCGCCCGCGCGCTGCACCGCCGCCACGCCCGCGGCCATGCGCGGAAAGAGATACTCGTCCGGCTCGCGATAGGTGCGCATGCGCGTCTTCATATCGACGACGAAGCGTGGAGCGAAGCGATTCAGCTTGGGGTCCTGCGCGGGATGATCGCGAACGATGAAGTAGTCCTGCCCCTCGGGTCCACCGTTGGTGATCTGCAAGGTGGAAGTCCACCCGACGCCGCTCTTCGCCACGAGCGCGATCATGTCGGCGTACAGCGGCACGGCCGTCAGCGCATGCTCGTTGCCCGCGTAGCCATCGATGATCTGACTCATGTCGAGCTTCATCGACAGAGCCCCCTCTGTGGTCGGCTGCAGGCCGAGCTCCCGTACCGCGATCGCGATCCACTGCCGCACGCGCCGGTTTCCGCTGCGGTACATCTTGATATTGCCGACACGGTAGTCGTCCCGATAGCGGCTCAGCACGGCCCGGACCTGCGGGTAGGACTCAAATTCATTGAATGAAAAGATCGCCGGCCCGGTCGATGCGATACGCGAGCCGAGCATCCGGCCGGTGTCGACCGCATCCTGATAGGCCAGCATGTCGATGCTGAGCGGCGACGGATCGAACGCCGTCGTCACGCCGTAGGCGAGATTGGCGAGCGGTCCCCAGCTATCGAAATCGAGGATGCCGCGACGGATGTCGGCGATGTGATCGTGCGTGTCGACAAAGCCCGGCACGATCCATTTGCCGGAGACGTCCCAGATCCTGGCGTCCACAGGCACGGCCACCGTTCCGCGCGGACCGAGCGCGGCGAAGCGATCGTCTCTGATCAGGAGATCTGCGTCCGGTATCACCTCATCGCCACGCTCAGTAATGACGGTTGCGCCGCGCAGCAGCATGCTGCCCCGCGTCACCGCCCGCGGCAGCTGCACGTCGGCGGCGAAGGAGTGAGGCCTGGCATCGCCCGCAGACTCGAGTGCGACACGGTAAAAATGCGAGCCGAGCGCCCAGGTGATCGTGCGGCCATGATCGGCCCAGCCGAAGAAGTCGGCCCCTGCTCCGGTCAGTTTGCGATGCACAACGCCGGCTTGCGCGATGTCGATGGTCTGGGCCGGCTCCGGCACCTTCAGCAGGTGCAGTTGCTGCGCGATCTGCGCCAGAACCCAGTGCCCGTCCGGGCTGACGCGAAGATCGTCGGCCTGCGCCCGACCTTCCGCGAAATACCAGCCCGGACCGGTGACGCCGACCAGCAGCCGATCTCCGGAGCCGTCGAGACCCACGGCGTGTACGCCGTCGCTGAAGCTGAGATAGACCTGCGCGGGATCGGGACCGAAGTGCGGCGTGCCACCCAGCAGTCCCTGGGTCACGACCCGCGCCGGGTTCGGCGGTGCGATAGCGCCCGGCCGCGGCAAGCGCTCCGGGACCCGCATCCGTACCAGCTCACACTGTCGCTGCGCGCCATACTCCATGTAGCTGTGCATGCGCAGCGCGTTACTCGAGCGCAAAGCGACAATCTCTCGACCGTCCGGCGTAAAGACGGGCGAGGTGTAGTAGGCCGGCACCTCGCTCACGCGCACCGCCTCGCCTCCGGAGGCATCGATGAGCCACACGTGACCCGCATCGCGCGCATTCCAGCGCACGAACACCAGGCGTTTGCCGTCGGGCGACCAACTGGGCTGGAACCCATCGGTGATGCGCATGGGCTTCGAGTGTCGATCGAGACTCATGCGGTAGACGGAGCCGAGGGCCGAGAAGGCCAGCGAGCGGCTGTCCGGCGACTGGACGGGTGTTTGAATGATGCGCACGTGTACGGGGCCGGTCTCCTGGCGCAGGATCTGACGCGTGGGTGGCCCGATCGGAAGCTCCTCCCTCACGCGAAACGGAATCTCCGTCTGCGCGGCGCTGGCAAGATCGATCCTGACGATCCGGCCGCCGAGATTCGCAATCACCGCGCGGTCGTCGGGGGTGAATTCATGCCGGGGTAACAGATCTCGCCAGCCCGAGGCCTGTAACTCATCCTGCTGAACCGGGTACAGGAGCCAGCGATCCTCGAGTGTTTCCAGGTTGAGCAGCCGCAAGCCGGTGCGGCCACGATCGCGCGAGCCATACAGGAGCAGCTTCCCGCCGTGCGACACCGCCGGCCGGAATGCGCTGCCCAGCAGCAGATCCGGCCGCGGGCTGGGTGGTGCGTAGACCAGCACCTGGTCGCGGCCGCTCGCGAGCTCACGCCGTACGATGGTCCATTCCGGCAGCTTGGCGAAGTCGTTCTCCCCGATGTGGCGCGCGAAGTAGAGGAATTTACCGTCTGCCGACGGGAATGCACCCAGCGCGCTCGAAAGACGCTCGCGTGGCGTGTCCGAATCCTTCTTCACCGGGATCAGGGGTTTCGTGGCACCGCTCGCCACGTCGACCTGCCACAACTCGAAGCCATTGAATTCGGAGCGGTAGTGCGACACGAAAATCGACTTGCCGTCCGCGCTCCATGCGGGCGAGGCAAAGACCGAATTGTCGTCGCGCGTCGTCAGTTGCCGGGGATTCGAGCCCTCGGTCCCGATGATCCAGAGGTTCTCGGCGCCGGACCGGTCACTGACGAAGGCGATGTCATGACCGTCGGGGGAAAACACCGGTTGCGAATCGAATGCCATGCCGGTGGTAAGGGCGTGAGCCGGGCCGCCGCGGGTGTCCACGGCGAACAGATCGCCGAGCAACTCGAACACGATCGTGCCGCCGTCCGGGGAGATATCCGGCGACAACCACGTCCCCTCGTTCGTGTCGATCGAGATGTGCCGTGCCGGTTGCAGGGGCAACGATTCATCCGCGTTCGATCCGTGCGCCGCAATGGCTGCGGCGCTCATCAGGATCGACCCGATCGCGACCACGCATCTCATCGGCTTGCGGGCGCGGACTGCCTCTCCTCGCTCGCGGGGCGATAGCGGTCGCGGAGCAGCGTCTGCCGCGTACGCAGAGAAATCTCGCTGCCGTTCAAAAAAATGGCCACCGGTGCGCTCGCGGGCTCCAGCGGGTCGCCGTCCCACACTACGAGGTCGGCTGCGGCGCCGGGCGCCAGGGTTCCGGCGGGGACGGGGTCGCTCCAGATGCGCCCCGCATTTTGCGTGATCGCGCGCAGCGCCTGCGCGTAGGGCAAACCGTTCGCGACCGCGATCCCCGCCCCTTCGCGCAGAGCGGGGCCGACGTTATAGCTCAGGTAGATGCCTTGCGCCGACACCATGAATCCGATCGTCACGCCGGCCTCGGCGAGGATCTTCGCATTGTCGCGCCGCGCACCCAGCGTGTCGTAACTCACGGGCAACTCGTCCAGCGGATCGAGGATCACCGGTACGCGTCGGCTTGCGAGCGAGCCGGCCGCGCGCCAGGCCTCGGCTCCGCCCACGATGACTACCGAAATGCCGAAATCCTTGCCTACGGCGAGCGCCTGGCGGATGTCCGCTTCGCGCTCGGCGACGACCGCCAGGGGCACTCGCTTCTCGAGGACCGGTACCAGGGCTTCGATGTCAGCGTGATTGAGGAGCTGATCCCGTGGCCTGAAGGAGCTCGGCGAAGCTCCGACGCTCCGGGCTTCGGTGAGCGCGTTACGGAGTTGCCCCCAGATCGCCGCGCGCGAACCTCCCGCGACATGAGCGGCGGCACCGCCCGCCGTCACGAAGAGCGCCACTCGGGTGCGGTCGACGATGTCCGTGCGGCCGGCGAGGTTCAGGCGCGCCGCCTGGCCTGCGAAAATGCCATTGCCGGCGGGATCCGGGAAAACCAGCGCGCGCACGACACCCGTGGCACGCGCCTGCTGGACGGTCAGCTCGTTCGCATCCACGCCAAGCGATACATCGAAGGCCGCGCCGAGTGGACCGCCGTGCACGGCGCGGTCGTCAGTGTCGCTCGCGCCCGCCACTTCGACCAGGCCAATCTGCGTGGCCGCTGCATCGAGCGGAGGTGTCACGATCCGGCCGGCGGCCTCGAACACGTGCGCCGAAGGGGGCGGTGGCTGAGCGGACTGAATCGACACGATCCGCCCGCCGGAGATCACGATTGTGGCATTCCTCACCGGCGCATCGGCCGTGTTTGTCCAGACGTCGGCGCCGGTGATGGCGATCGACTCGCCGCGGACGCTCGAGGCCATGAGGAGCAACGGCGCCAGCCAGCGGCTCACCGCGGAGGTTCCTTCTGGGATCTGCCCAGCTCCAAATCACTGGGACGCTGCGAGGAGGGGCCGTGGCGATCGTAGGCAACGGCTCCGTCGATGAACACCAGATCCGCCTTGCTGTAGATGCTGAAAGGGTTACCGGACCACACGACCACATCGGCATTCATCCCTGATGCCAGATGTCCGATCCGCGATTCGAGTCCCAACGCCTTGGCGGCGTTGGAGGTGATCCAGCGGATCGCGTGTTCCTCGGAGATGGCGAGCCCGGCGCGACGACCCGCCGCCGCCGCCTTCGCCGCTTCGATATTGAGGAGGCTCCCGAGCACCGGAATATCGGAGTGCATGACGACGCACCCCCCGGCGGCATCGATGAAGGCCCCGTTTTCGGGGATACCATCTTCCGCTTCGCGCTTGAATCCCCACCAGTCCGGCCAGACGGCCGTGCACACCTGCTTCTGTGCCAGGAATGGTGCGATCTTGTAGGCCTCCACCGCGTGATGCACCGCGCTGAGATGCACACCGAAGTCCTCCAGCGTCGAGATCCAGTTCGCGATGTCATCGGCTCGATAGCAATGTACGTGAACCCGTAGCTCGCCTCGAATGACTGCGGCCAGCGTGTCGAGCTTCAGGTCGCGCCGCGGCGCGTCCGCTCGGCGTCCGGCGCGATAGTCTTCCCACTCCTTCAAATAGCGCTGCGCTTCGAGGAAGGCGGCGCGCACCCCGGCGATCTCCCCCTGACGGCTGTTTGGGAAGCGGCCGCGACCGCCGAAGCTCGAGGCCGGATTGCTGCCGCAAGCCATCTTGAGCCCCTGCCGCGCGCCGGGGAAACGCATCTGATCGAGGGTGACGGCGGGCACCGGCTTGACGATCACAGTGCGGCCGCCGAACAGCGCACTGGAGCCGGGCAAGATCTGCAGAGCCGTGACGCCGCTTGCCAGGGCGCGCGAGAACGCCGGGTCGCCGGGACGCACGGCGTGCTCGATCCAGGTATCGGCCACATTCGGATCGCTCTCCTCGAGCACGTCGGACACGCTCGCCTCGGCGGCGCTTTGCGGCAGGACGTACGTCCCATAATGAGTATGAATGTCGATGATGCCGGGCGTAATCCAGCGACCGCTGGCATCGACGACGACCGCGCCCTCGTGCGAAAGCGCGTGACCGACCACTACGATTCGGCCGTCGCGCATCAGCAGGTCAGCGTGCTCGATCCGGCCGCCCACCCCGTCCAGAATCGTGGCGCCGCTCAGCAGCGTATCGACGCGCGGCAGGGGGCGATAGCGGCTCTCCGGGGCCTCGAGGGCCGCCTGGCGCGGCGGCGCGACTACCGAGGGCGCAGCAGCGTAACTGCTGTTGAGGCACGGAACGGCACTGATGGCGAGAAGAGCCGCGCGCTGGACGAAATTCATCTGGGGCCGATGCTCCCCTGTTCCAACATCAGCTGCGCGAGCGGCGGGTTGGCGAGCCCGGCCACGATCTCGTTGAACGTGGCGCGCTCTTCGTCCTGGCCGAGCTTGAACGTGGCACGCATGGCGCGTACGTGCGCACGAAATGCGATGATGTGCTGCCGCAGCTGGTCATACCGACCGGCCAGTTCCTCCACCCGCCACGGATCGTGCCGCGCGTGCTCCAGGTGAGCGGCGAGGCGCTCAACGGCCGCATCGATTTCATCTGGCACAAATGCGACCGTGACTTCGAAACGGACTACCGCGTAGTTCCAGGTTGGAGCCCAAGTCGGGTTCGAGACCAGCCGCGGGGAAATATAGCCCTGAGGACCCTGAAAAAGAATCAGTGCATCAGGGTTGCCCTGCAACGCCGCGACCTGCGGATTCCGCCGGGCGAAATGTCCCAGGAGACTCACAATGGAGCCGGATGCGTCGGTCTCAGCGATCAGCGGCAGTGGTGTCGCCTGAAAGTCGCGCGAGATGACCCAGGCGAGCGGATGGTCGGCGACGATCCGGACGATGTCCCCGTGTGAGCGAGGCGCAAACCGCGCGTCCATGAGCTCACCTAGCTCCCCGCCAGCTGCTCGCGCAGCCAGCGGGCGGCGTCTGCGAGTGCTCGCTCCGCGAGCGGGGCGATCGATACTGCCTCGAGAAAGCTGTGAGTGGCACCCGGATAGAGTTGCGATTCGCACGGCACGTGCGCGGCAGCGAAGCGCGCAGCCATGGCCCGGTTGCTGTCGGCCAGGATGTCGCAGCCCGCGATGCACAGGAACGCCGGAGGCAAGCCGCGCAGGTCCGCCCGATACGGCGCGGCCAGGGGATTGGTGAGTTCGGCAGGGTCAGAGGTGTAATTGCTCCAGAAGTATTGCATCTCCTCGACCGTGAGCATGTAGCGCGGCCCTCCATAGCGGTCAAAACTGGCGCTGGGCTCCGGGCTGAATGCTCCGTAGTTGAGCAGCAACGCTCGCGGCGCCGGCGCAGCCTGCTCGCGCAGTGTCAATGCGGCTGCAACCGCAAGATTGGCGCCGGCGGAATCCCCGCCGATCGCGAGCCGCATTGGATCGATCCCCTGGGCTGCGCCCTGGCGGCGCAGCCATTCGATCGCTGCAACCACCTCATTGAGTGCCCTCGGGAACTTGGCTTCCGGCGAGAGACTGTAATCGAGGCCCACGACGATCACACCTGATCGCAGTGCGTACTCGCGCATCAGCCGATCGTGCGTGTCGATGCTGAACATCGTCCACCCGCCGCCATGAAGATAGAGCATGGCACCGAGCGCCGGCGCCTGCATGGGTATGTGGATACGCGATCGGACGCCGGCGATCACGGTGTCGACGGTGCGCCACATCCGAGGTCCGCCCGCCCGCCACGGGGCGCGCACCTCTTCTGCAACCCGGCGACGCTCGGTCAGGGGCAAGGTGTCGAAAGCGGGGTACTGCCCGTAGCTTCGCTGTACCGCAGTCACGAAGCGACGTATGTCTGGATCGAGCCCGTCCGGATCGCTCTGCCCTGAGTCGCTCATCTCAGGCACCTTCTGGTTGCGCAACGAGAGCCGCTGTTGACGCCCGGATCCTAGCCGACCGCGCGAGCGAGCCCTGCGGGGATAGGGTCAATCACTGCCGAGACTGGGCCAGGGGCGGAACGGGTCAACCGGCTTGCGGACCCCTGTGATTTGGCCATACTGCGACGAAAAGGATAATGGCGTCGAGTTAAGGCCATGAAGCACAGCGCCGATTTGCTCGGAATCGCTCGGCCCATCATCGCGTTGGACGACGAGTATGCGCCGGGCTTCGTCGACCCGATGCACTTCCATGATCGGACGCAGATCCTGTACGCCTCCTCGGGCGTCATGTCGGTGCGCACGGACAAGTCGACCTCCGTCGTCCCGCCGCAGCGCGCCGTATGGATCCCGTCCGGAATGATGCACGAGGTGTCCTGCCGTGGCGCCGTGTCCCTCAGAACACTCTATATAGATGCGACGCTCGGTCGTGATCCACAGTGCTGCCGGGTTTTCGAAGTCTCTCCTTTTCTACGGGCGCTGATCCTCGAAGTGGTGGGATTCAATCCGAACTACGACGTCGACGGCCGGGAAGGAAGGATCGTGGCCCTCATGCTCGAAGAGGTCGACCGCATGCCGAGCGCCCCTTATCTCGTCAGCATGCCCACCGATCCGAGACTGCTCCGTGTCTGCCGCGCCATCATCGCGAACCCCGCAGACGGCCGCGACCTCGACGAATTGGCGAAGGTTGCCGGGATGGGACGCCGGACCTTTACGCGCGCGTTCAAGAACGAAACGGGCATGGGATTGGCAATCTGGCGGCAGCAGGCGCGACTCGTCCACGCGCTGTCCCTGCTGTCTGCCGGCCAACCCATCACCCAAGTGGCCTTCGAGGTTGGCTACGACAGCCCCAGTGCTTTCACGGCCATGTTCCATCGGGCGTTTGGGGTACCCCCCAGCCAGTTCGAGGTGCGCTCCAGCACTCAAACTGCCGCCCGAGCTGGACGACTCATTCCCGTTGTTGCTGAAGTTCGCCCAAAGTGAAAGATCAATCTGCGCAGCGGTGCCAACTTCCCTGCTTGTCGTGAGTCCAGAAGCCGGTTTCCCGCAGTTCACCTTGCTCCGAGTAGTCGTTGATCTCGAGGACCGGCATGCCGCGCTCACGCGAGAGGGGCAAGGAAATCTCAGCGGTGAAGAGCCACGTGTGCTTATCGTCGGTCCAGGCGCACCAGGCTCGTTGTTTCAGCTGTGCTTGCTGTACCAGGCTCTTCAAGGCCTGAGGCAGCGCAGAGTGTGTCCGAACCTGGTACGCGCCCTTCGGCACTCGCTTCGCGCTGGTAACGAACAGGTCGAGAAGCAACTCCACGCTCGAGGGCTTGGTTCCCATACCGGAGTCCCACCTTCAGCGCCGCTTGTCACTCAGCACTGTAAGCCACGTGCACATGCTTGCTGTATCTACATACAGCCACCGGTCTCCTTGCTTATCGTGACCCCACTAGTGCCGGTGACCAACAGGTCCAGCAGCTTCTCGACTCGGAACGATAGCGGGGATCGTTACCCGTGTCTGTCGTGAAATATGTACCGCGCAGACCCGACTCGGCGGCGTGCTGTAGTGGAATCTTGCGGCGTGCGAGCGCTAGACGCTCGCGATGCCGCGCCGGATCGCGAATCGAACAAGACCCGGGATATCCTTGATGCTCAACTTCAGCATGATGCGGCTGCGGTACGTGTCGACGCTCGCCGCCGAAATATCAAGCCGAGCAGCGATTTCCTTGCTGGTGCGACCGTCGATGACCAGTTCCAGGACTTCGCGCTCGCGCCGGCTCAGTCGCTCTAGCGGATCCTTCCCAACCTCTGCCATGTTCTCGACGTGAGTGAGTACGTAGCGCGGCTGGTCTGCTGCATCGCGCCGCAACGCCGTGCGCGCGGGCGCCCGCATGATCCTGCCATCCTTACTGCGGTAATATCGGTCGCTCGCAATCTCTTGTCGGCTCAGTGAGAGCAGCTCGCGCGTCAACGCATCACCGTCTTCTCCTTGGACGATGTCCACGATGCTCTTGCCGTGCAATTCATCCGGCGTGTAGCCAAGCATCTCGGCGAAAGCCTGGTTCGCCCTGACTATCTTCCCAGCGAGATCGGTGACGAGCATCCCGCTCGAAGCGCCTTCGAACACCATACGCAGCATTTCGTCGTCGCCCTTTGCTTCGATAGCGACGCGCGCCATTTGCGTGGCCATATCGATCAGCTGAATATGCTCCTCCGCAGGCAGCCGCGGCTCGCCGTAATACATGGCAAAGGTGCCCAGGACGACGTTGCCGTCGGAAAGAATCGGCGTGGACCAGATGGCGCGCAACCCGTTCCGCACTGCGATTTGGCCACAGTTCTCCCATAACGGGTCGGTCGCTGTATCTCGGGTGTAGACCGCCTGGCGCAAAAATGCGGCGGTTCCACACGATCCCATATCGGGCCCGATGCGCAGGTACGGCTCGATGCCGACCTTGTAGTCTTCCGGAATGCTCGGTGCCGCTACGAAGGCGAGCTGCTGCTGCGCCGAGTCGGCGAGCAGCACCGCGGCGCGCATGCCGCTCGCCTGTTGCTCGATCAGTTCAACCAGCATCTCGAGGGTCTCCCGAAGTGGCGCACCGCTGGCAATCCGGTCGAGTAGGCGGCGCTGACTTTCCAGTAGCGCGGCCCGCCTCGTATTCTCGGTGGTGAGACTTGTCATCGGTGAGCGCGGCCTCGCGAACCAGTACTCGCGTCGGCGAGCAACACAATCCCTAACTTCCGTGCGCGGCGTGCAGCGTTCCGGTCGCCCGCATAGGCGGCGATGATGCTGCCGATCATCAGGATCTGCCATTGCCGTGCGAAACCATCCGGGTCACGCACGCGCGCCTCTCGAGCCAACCGCCTGAGGAAATCACGAACCGCACGGACATGACCTTCAGCCGACTTACGAAGCGGATGCGCCCGATCATCGTGCTCGAGCAGGACTCTTATGAATGCGCAACCCTCAAAGGCAGACCGGCGAAACCAGCTGTCAAAGACATCGAAGACAGCAAGCAATCGCGCGGCCGGCGAGCCCGCGCGACGCTCAACGCTCTCCTGCAGCCATGCTCGAGTCCAAAGCTCCTCGCGTCGCCGAAGGAAGGCAAGCACGAGCTTTTGTTTCGAAGGGTAGTGCAAATAGAGCGTCCTCTTGGCCACGCCGGAACGGGCGATAACGGCGTTCACCCCCACGGCGCGAACGCCGCGGCGCGAAAAAAGCTCATAAGCCGCGGTGTCGATGCGGTCGCGTGCGGACGCCGACTGCAACTGCTTGGGCTGTTCAGGACGACGCACAAGCATACTATAAATGGTAGACCGAGCTGTCTACCAGGAGTTTGAGCGGTTCGCATAAGCGTCGACATCGACCACCGTCACGTCAGTCGGGGGATCCAGGATCCCCCGCACGGCGTCCGACAAGTCCGCGGGCCTATGCTCCAATTGAAGCACGCCACTGATGTGTGGCGATTTCAGGGATGTGCAGTCGAATTGCATCTGCAATGAACACGAGCGACTCCGCGATTGCGGCTGCGCCGCCCAGCGTGTTCTTGGGCTCGGCCGAAATAGAGCCTGGGGGGTGCTCGAAATGCTTACGAGCACTCCCCGCCGCTCCGCATGAACCGGCGCGGCGCTCGTCGTGCGTCAACGCGGATGCAACCAGGACGGCAAGAACGAGTACGGATCAACGTGCACGGCCCGGTCGTACGAGACGCCACCCTTATCGAGAAGAGCCTGAAGCCGGCCGGCCTTGTGTGCATTGAAGACATCGGTGCACCCGCCGATAAATTCGCCCGCAACGAAAATCTGCGGAATCGTGGTCATCGAGGTGCGAGCGCTCAGTGCCGCACGGATTTTTCCGCCGCGATCGTCGCGCTGATATTCCGCCGAGTCGAGATCAACCGAACGATATGCAATGCCGTGTTTGGCGAACATCTTGCGAACTGCCCAGCAAAACTCGCACCACTCAAGCGCAAACATCACGACCGGCTGGTCGGAGTCGCTGACCACGCGCGCCACGAACTCCTCTGCATCTTGCGCAATCGGTTGAGGCGCCGCCGCCGGCGCGGCCGGCGGCGTTACGTCAAAGCGATAGTTCGGCGTCGAGCGCGCGATGGCCAGCTCCTCGTCGGTCATATCAGCGGGGATGTCGCTGAACAGAGGAGTGCTCAGATAGCGTTCTCCCGTGTCTGGCAAGATGCACAGGACGTTGGCACCGGACGGCGCTTCCTCGCACACCTGCAAGGCGCCTGCGAGAGTAGCCCCGGCTGAAATGCCTACAAAGATCCCTTCCCTGCGGGCGAGCTCGCGCGAGAGCTCCAGCGCGCGCGCACCGCTCGCAGGCACTACCCGGTCGATCAGCTTCAGTGTGACGGCGTCCTGGGTGAGCTTCGGAATGAAATCCGGACTCCAACCCTGCATCAGATGCGGCCGGAAGCTCGGATGGCTGCCGGCCGGTGACCCGTCGGCATGCCGGGACTGTGAAATCCCGCTGCCCAGTACCTGCGAGTTATCCGGTTCGCACACAATCACTTTGGTTTCGGGGCGGCGTTCACGCAACACTCGCGCAACGCCCTTTAGCGTGCCACCGGTGCCGAAGCCGGTAACGAAGTAGTCAAGACGTTCACCCTCAAAGGCGGTAAGAATCTCCTGCGCGGTCGTGCGTGAATGCACCGCGGCATTCGCTTCGTTCTCGAACTGCCGACACAGGAACCAGCCGTGCGCCTCGGCGAGCTCCGTCGCCTTGGCAAGCATACCGCTCCCTTTAAGTGCAGCGGGTGTCAGTACGACCCTCGCGCCGAGGAAGCGCATCAATCTGCGCCGCTCAACGCTGAAGTTCTCAGCCATGGTCACAACGAGCGGATAGCCTTTCTCTGCGCACACCATAGCGAGCCCGATACCCGTATTCCCGCTCGTCGCCTCGATTACCGTTTGTCCTGGTCTAAGTTGTCCCGCGCGCTCGGCATCTTCGATGACTCCGAGAGCCAATCGGTCCTTGACGGACCCCGTGGGGTTGAAGGCTTCTATCTTGACGTACAGGCATACCTGCGCGGGCGCGAGCTTCTTGATCCTCACCACCGGTGTGCGTCCAATCGTTTCGAGGATGCTGTCAAACCGGTTCCTGGCGAGGGCTTCTCTTGCGGGGCCGGCGACCGGTATGTCGCGTGCTTCCTGATTCACTGTCATGTCTTCGCCCTCCACGCACTGCATCATCTACCAGCGCTTCCAGCGACGGAACCCTTCGCTGTGGCGAGGACCATTATGATCGAGGACGCGGGTCGCTAAGTGCCGCGCTTTGGGGCCTGCGGCGAGGGCCAGGGGTGCTCGGACTTGTCGCTGAAGATCGCCTCCATCTCGGCGCGCTTGAGAGTCCAGTCGCGTCGTGCGATCTCGGCCTCAAGCTGACCCGGTGCCCAGCCGGCGTGGCCGAAGAAGATCCGCAGACTGTTCACGGGATTGTCGCGACCAAGCAGCTGGAGCAGCAGCTGCCGGTCGGCGCTCAAGTAGACTCCGTCACAGGCTTGGATCGCGTGCTCCGGCGGCGCGGCGGCGCGAAACAGGAACCACACGGACCCG
>WNFQ01000729.1_pt1 | contig 23875 bp, 30 predicted proteins | sample 5400171 | NCBI WGS metagenome assembly WNFQ01 (sample SAMN13153356, study PRJNA577476) | soil metagenome | isolation source: 20 cm soil under Madrone tree | place: USA:California | collected 2016-06-14
CACGCTCGTGCGTCAGGGCGCGGCGCGGCGGGCTCGTGGTCGCTCGTCTCAGACAGCGATGCTAGAGGAACTGTCGAGCATGGACCGCATCACCCAGCTCCAGGATGAAATTCAAAATGCAAGTTCCTCTCTCGTACCGAAGAATTCAAAAAGGCTGACAGAATGGGCTTTTTCGCCAGCTCCTCACGATCATGTCACGCAGCATCGCCTATCTCACCTCCCACGTCAACTTTGTCCAGGTCTCGGACGAGATCCCCGTAACGAAACAGCGCAACCCTGAAAAAGTGGATCCCCCAGACGTCTTTGAAGGTCGGTCTGTCAATTTCTTTCTTGGCATCCCCCTTCGTTCACACGCGTTCCTCCAAATTGGTAACCTATACCCGAACAGCAAACAAGAAGGAGCTCGTGGACGACCTCATGAATAAAGCCAAACAGATCGAATATCTCATCCAATCTCTCCCGATACCGGAACCGGAAGAAGTTCAGGTACGCCTCCGCGTGTAGGCTCCCCTGCACATGGCCGGAGTCTGAGATGTCAATGCCCTCCCCTTCCTCCTTCGCTCCCCCCCCTTTTTTTTTTGGTTGGGTCGTGTGACCCAAAGGCTGCGCGCTTAGCGACGCTCGAGGAAGATATGCAACGAGCGAATCAAGACTATGCGGCTGCGGTCGCCCGAGCCAGTGCGTACCATATACCTACCCGTTGATTGGATTGACTTTATATGTGCACCTCATGAACAGAGACATTGCATGCGCAGATCAGTGAGCCTTTGCGGGGTATCCTGAGCGATGACGAGTTTGGCGCCGAGGCACTGGCACCCGGATGAGCGAGCCACAGAAAAAAACGAGGGGGACTACAGTAGCTTAGTACAGCAAGTGTGGAGGGTTATACCCATCCAATTATGGGGTGGACAACTCTGAGCTCCGGGCCATGGGTACTGTACCTGAGTCACTCCACTTCGTCTTGGGGTGGAGGACTGGTTCACAGTTACGTTACGTACTGTACATGCTTCTCCTGTTGCATGAGGCGAGGCGAAAATGCTCACTGGGAAGGTACATGCCTCTAATTCGCGACCGCCTGTATGATTCGATACTAGGCTACTGGCTACTGCTACGTACATAGACACACATTCCTTAAGAAAAGGCAAAGAAAAGGCTATCGTGGCAAATAACTGTAGAGGAAACTTGTCCTCGGTTCCTGACTGAACGAATCGATACGCGGAATCGAGCGCTACTACTAGCCGCAAGCTGGTCGTGTGCCACTATAAGACAATGAGTGTTTTACGCCCAAATCGTAGAATTTCTGTAAGAACACATGCAATGGTCGATGATCCACCCATTATTACGGCACGCCATCTTTTTTAATAATACTCTACGGGAATATGAAGCTGGAGACCCCCCCTCCCATCAAGAAAAGAAGAGAGAAGGAATCCCAATGATCCTCCTCCCGGGCCTAGTCAAGACACATTCATTCGAGTTATTATCGTCGTCTTTTGGTTGTAAAAGTTCTCTTCGGGCCGCTCGTCAAAACTCTGGATATTCAGGACTGAAACGAATGGACCCGACGCTGAAAATGGCACACGACCACGACCTAATGGAACTGGATTACATAGATGGCCCATGACGCCACCATCGAACGTTCTCATAGGCACGGCACCCCCTTAATTAAACGATGTCTTCTTTCTCTTTCCCCCCCCGCACTGGTCGGTACAAACAAGTAACCTGGCACACGACTGCAAAAAAAGAAGATTGATTCGTTCCGAGTCGGCGGGTCTGGGCGCTGGTGGGGGCCACGTTTACGGCATTCCAAAAATGAATTCCACGTGGAAGAAGTCTACCAGTTATCCGGAAAAACATTTTGGCTCGGTGTTTGTCATAGGCCTACTACTAATTAAGCGCCAGTGCAATTCGTTGTGCGCTCTTGTAGCTGCTCCTCATGCTCAGGACTAGGAGTTAAGAGTTCTAGTTGGGTCGTGCAAAGGACGCCATGGGTGGGTGCAAGATCGTGCATGCATCGTGATTTTTTGGGATCATGTTCAAGGTTGAGAGACGGTGCCAAACAGGCGCGCTGATAACGACTCTGTCCGGCACGGCGTTATCTTCAATTCTGCGCGGATGACCAAGTAACAGTGAGTTGCGTACTATGTAGTCATAACGACGTGACCTCTCGAAAGATAATGTAACTTTCCACGCTCTCCCCGCTCCCATAACTTCTGTGTGCGAGTAAGAGATCAAGAAGAAACTGACCCTGGCAGGTGTGTCTGGAATCGTGCCCATGATGTCATTATAAGATTAGTAATCGATTGAAGGCATTTGTTTTGTCCTGTCAGTTACATGTCAGCTTCCGATAGCATCCAGCCCATCCTCCAGCCCATCCAATCAAATATTGGTCACGCGAGCAGGAAAGGCTCCACGCGGTGCCCTTTGTACCTTTCTTCTATATTGGGGTATGCGTATAATCCTCGTTCGACGATTCGAGCTCTGGTTACCTCCCGAATTCCATAGAGACCATGACCCATCGCCCGCTGGAAGGTCCTTTGTCTGCATGCAGACGTGGTCCCAATCCGAGTCGGGAGAAAAAATAGGATTTGAGGAAGGACGCCCGTCCAAGCGATTAGCCATGAGATGGTGGCAGCAAAATTACGAATGCGCTGCGTCTTCAATTTGTCAACGCTCTGCCCATGTGACTATCATGGTTGAGAGGCTCAATAGAGCCACCCTCTTTCTGTACCATACTGTAGTGTTTCCCACCCAGTTTGGCAGCTGATTTCCGGTCAACCGAACTTGAAAGGGCTATAGAAACGACTCGGATTGTTTGGTATATACGTGTGGCGTTACTTGGTTTTCTGGGCGCAGTATGCCTAACGAATGGACCGCTCCATTGGCACGAACTTTTCTGATAACGGGGCTAAGTGCCATCAGAACCGACCGCAACCTTTCTGATCGAAGCGGAACCCTCGCGTTGGATTCCGGGACCGAAAGAAGGTTCTTCGAGCTCACCGTTCAGCATCCAAGCCTGAGATGTCGACTGCTTCGGATGATCCCACTGTAGACAGTCTCAAGTACCCTTGATAGCTTGCGACCGTCTACAGGTACGGATATACCAGTGTCTCGTGTTCCTAAGGATGTTGGGATAAGGAACTCGATACCAACAAACATACTTAGCGGGGCCACCCAAAAATCTCCTCGGTAAAATAGAGAGTATCCGACTGGCTAACCCTATCTAAACCTTACTTGCCAAGGGTGAAGCAAACATTGGAAACGAAGGTCTGGATGGCACTATGCCAGGCACAGATGAACGATTGGCAAATGCCGCCGGTGGCTTCAGTTAGTTCAGTCTAGACGACGTTCAGGATGCCCCTTTCGGTGGCAATAAACACTTGGAGGGCGATCGTAGAGAAGGGTTCGATTTAGAACCGCGTAGGCCCCAAACGCCACCAGCAGAACTCCAGCTCGAGAGCAGAAAGGGATCAGTCATAGTCAGTAATGACGACGATATCCATTTCCCACTCCTCCGTCTCTCAGAAGTACTTCTGATTTGACCCAGGGGTGAGGGCGCAACTTCTGAAAGCTTTGTGATTAGATGGGCTTTCGACTGGCATCGGGGAAGACCCTGCGTAGCGCACTACTGGCAAGAGGTCTCAGTGTTACCTGGGCTCGGAAATGTATACCGTTAGCATTCAGATATCGACAGTACAACCGCGATTAGGCGTAAATACGAGTGTGGCTATGTAAAGTATGAGACTCGGAATAAAACCGCGTTTGACGGAGTTCAGGTGCCCTCAACTCGTGACCTATAAATGGCTTATGCATCACGCGGACGAGAGCAATGAGGAAGATACTATAAGACACTAGAAAAAACCACCGAGATCATCGGTGTTCAGTACTGGTTTCTCGACTTTCTCGACTTTCTGTTTCTGCATCTCCACGTATTTCCTCCATGCGCATGCCATTGACAAGTCAAAGGCCAGGTCCTCCTTTGCACGGGGTGCCTGGTCAAGGATGGCACTTACTTCTACTAAATGGATTTCCAGCTGTTTGATATCTCTGCGCTTGTGGAGAGGCGCTGAAGCCCCAAGAGTCTTTTGGAGGGCTCCAATTCTTTTGATGGTGGCGCTAAGTCATGTCCGGCATCAGTGAGTCAAGTTTTCATTCATTCGATCCTTCGAGAACGTACGTTAGCTTTGTTCGCTGTTCCATAAGGCCCTCAATTCCTTCGTGTTTCTTACTTTGGACCCCTTGCCGCTTCACTTTCTGCTTCTCTTCCATTACTGTTGACCATGCATAGGCAAGACAAGTGAGCAGATGAGGGAGGGCTCCTAAGAAAATAGGTCGATAGAGAGATTTTGGGGGCCATTCAATAGACTCCGCTGCTCGGGCGAATTCTTCGAATTGGAGTTGTCGAGTCTTTGGTAGCCCGAGTCCAGGATTAGCGATTCGCTTTTCGCGATGGCCCTGTAGCCGACGGTAGTAAAGTTGCAATGTCCTCGCTGCGGAATGTTGTTCAGCTAGAGCGTCTGCTGATAGCCCTGTGACATTGGTCCCGATTGACTCGATAATTGCGTTAACGTCGGCCTCTTCGGGCTGTTCTGCGTCTTCCTCCTCCGCAGCTACTTGAGCTGCATTGTCCTCGATCGCCTCATCATTGGTGACTAAGACCGAGGGTTGACCGTCGTTCACTTGTGAGAGCGCCTGGGCAGGAATGAATGGCGCAGCTGTAGGGTTCAGTGTCGACGCAGGGCCAGCGGCCATGCTAAGTTGTTGGTAAATGTGGTCCACGTCCGTAAACGTAACCACGCGAACTCCACGAAAATGGCGTGGGGCGTTCTTGCTTTTGTCAACTAGGGTTATCATCTCATCAAGCGGCGTTGGGGCAATCGACGAAGTTACTGTGCCAGCAAGTTGCCGCCAGTCCTGTGCATTAATATATCTAAGCGTTGTTCAGTTGTCTTTCTTAGGACGAGGGAGGCTGCACGAACGAGCTGTAAAGGGGGGAAAACTTCCTTGTGGGGTCTCTTTTCCGAAGAGATGTTGTCGTTTCCAAGATGAAATCCCTTATCGGAATACTATTCGTATTGAACCCCACTAATTTGCATTGTGAGTAATTCCAATGCTTACACCGTAAGGTAAGGTTGGAAGCTCACATAAACAGATAGTCCTGCATCTGGGAATAGCATGTGGCATTAGCGAGCTCTATCCGGGAGTGCCAATAGCCACAAGTACGTACAATCTCGCCAGAGCAAAATTCCTTACCCGGAAGGGGAAAGAGCTGAGGGGCTTATTCTGATGAAGGAGGTCTAATGTAGTTGAGCAGCTAGAAAGGAGATTTGCTATAATCGGCTCACTAGTGTCGGCATCAGTACCACTATAAATGCGCTCCAGGAGGTCTCGGAACGGCGTCAAAATCTCCCGAACCGCGCCAACATTAGCATCCTTATTTTGCACCCTACGGAGTTTCTGCACATTTTCGAGGATCCAGCTACGTGGGAGAGTCACCCCGTGGAGTGATCCCTTCGATTTGAATGCCGATGCCATGATGAAAGAACCTGCAACAAGCTCCAGAAGCCGGCATAACACTGTGATCTCAACCGTGATTTTTCTAGCGAGAATGTGGCTAGAAAACGTTGTGGTGTTCCTTGAGGTTGGAAACTGGACCATGAAAGCTGTGACGACATACCTTGCGAACATCATTCCGGCGTGAATACTCCCATATTCTGTTCCTTGTAAGAATTTGACGAGTTCCGCAATAACGTACCCTATTCCGCGCATGAACGATGGTGGCCGATATTGCTGGACTACAGGGGTGCGTCCAACGTGTTCTGCAAGCGCTCTGCTGTCGACGAGCGAACCCAGATCCACCAAGCTCAAGAAATTTGACAGAAACCTGTGCTCATACTTGTATGGATCAAGGTCATGAAGCATAGGCCAAATCCAATAGGTCTTCAGCGAGTCAAATGTCCGTGAGGTTTGCCTGGTATGGAAGATAATATTCGAGGAGGATCCGAGGGCGGGGTGGGCTGGGTTAATGACGTCATAAAGTCGCTCGAGCCATATGCTTCAGAGTAGATAGTTAGTGGAGACACCGGATTGAAAGCAGAATATCTCACCGTCGTAGGTGCTGCCCTGGATCCCTGTCAATGAACCGTAGCCAGTTCAAGAATGAAATTTGGAACATATGAAAATGTAGACGCTTGTCAAACCAAGCGTAATCGAGTTCGTGATGCCGTTGGCACTCTCTCCGGTCACAGCGCCCGAAAACAGAAGGCTCACACGGATCAAATACGCGGACGGACAGAGAGTTATTGCAGTAAACGTGAAGCTTTTCCGACAGTCGTTGTCGAAGCGAATGTCGATAGAGCTCATAAAAGGTCCCCACTTCAGTCAGAATGTCTTCGTTCAACAATTGTAGTCGTTGAGACCCTCCAACAAGGCCATGGAGGAGTGTACCGCGTGAAAGGCACACACGGCCAGAGCGTACAGTAAATGCGAAGAGCCTCTGGACTTGAGCAGAAGCCCATGGCTCGTGGAGAATGAGGATCTGGTGGATCAGATCTGCATAGTTGTCGAGGGCCCTTGTCCGTTGGAGAAGTTGGACGTCAGAACCAGTAATGCCGCTCTGCCTATTCATTTCCCGAAAGGTGTGATCGAAGCAGAGGAGAGCTGCGGGCTTGTTATCATCGTGAACAAAAATCGTTCTTCCAAGGGTCAATAACTGAGCTATATCATTGACGTAAATGGCCAGAAACATTTGGAGCTGACCATCAATCAGCCAATGATCACACCAACCAAATGAGAGACCTGACCTCTAACTGAGTCTTTTGTTCAAGAGAGGATTGGTCGAGCTGTTTGATAAGTTGCATCATCCTTTTGAGGTCGGTCTGAGACTCTATATCTTGCTCCACTGGTAGTACGCCGAAGGAGAGAACCTTCCAAAGGGCGTCAAGCAAGCTCTGGGACGCCCGCCGCATTGCTTCCTTTGAGGTCCTATTTTTCAGCAGAACTTCAACGGCATCCAGCATTCTGTTCTCCCGAATGTGAAGATCCGCGGCTTCAAAGTATTGACCCCGTTCGACGAGGATATTGACTTCAGCTATGTCGAGGTCACAGTCCCTGGCAAATTCGAGCTGTTCTTCGGTACTAGAGAACAGACACGACGCTTTCCTAAAGACCAATGTGAGAGGTAGTGAAGGGAGGACGGGAACAAGGACAGACTTAAGGTCTCCTTGTTGAAGATAATAATATCTTGCAACGTCGGTAAGCTTGTCTGCAACTGTCGGGTCCACGGCATCGCCGTGATTCTTAATGACAGAGACCGTCTCGTCAAACATGCCAGCATGACGATAATGCTGAGCTGCCTCCGTGAACTTCGAAGCGTTCTCGAATGCCTTTGCGGCTTGTGCGTGGTCTTCCAGTACCAGGAACGCCTCGGCTGCAATACGGTAGTATTCGCTCCGTTCACGAAAAATAGTTGCCTCCTGGGCCGAAGCCAAAAATGCCTCAGCAACCTTGGTATAGGCGCTCCTTCGCTCGTTGTCTCCTGGGCGATTGCGTACAGGAATCCCGCGAGCCTGTTCACGAAGATGGTACGCATTTGCAATGGCCTTCTCACGAGGCATCCCAGCGCGCTCGTAACTGTGCATGGCTTGGAAGTACCTCTTGTGCGAAAATAATGTCCTCGCCATCTTAGCCCATTCTTCGCTGGACGAAGAGACCGCAAGTTGGGGTACATCGCTGCTTGGTGTGCAAGTTTGAACAAGATTTTCCGAGGACCAGTATATCTAAAAGACGTAAACAAGCCGTCGTCTAAGCGTCGTCCTCCTCAAAAGTGAGATACATACACGCATTGGTCCTGCAGTCTCAGAGCGATCGACAATCCAGAGATTTTTTCTCGCCCTCGTGACGGCAACGTAAAGGAATTTCAGCTATTCTGGACATGAGGTTCAATCATAAAAACAAGGTCGAAATCTGGCGCACCTCGGCACAAACACCGGCATGGCGATTTTCGTCAAAGGTCGGGGCCGGGACCCTCTCACGCTGGGCGCGGTTTATTGAGTTGAGAACTACGCGCCACTGGGCGACATCAACAGAAGAGTCCTCGAAAAAGTCGTAGAGGAGGACCTGGATAACGTGAATGGGTTTATTTGGGAAGTAGAAGAGAAGAGAAGAGGTAGCCTACATCATTGAATTCTAGACCCTTGCTCTCGTAGAGGGTCCTTTACGAGGGGATTAAAACCGCGATGTATTAACATACGAAGAGAACGCACATGATTAGCCCAATGTCGCCAACTTGTTCTCTCAACTTCTCCCTGGCCGCATCGTTCCGCACCAAAATGCATTGCTGCGCCCCGAACTCAATATGATGGCCGCTGTTGAAATACTTCAGATGCAAGCGTCAGAGAGGAAGTCGTAAAACCGCACTAACGCTGTGCCGAAAAGGAACGATTCATATCGAACATTGTCCTTGTCCCAACCGGTGAAGAAAACGGGTTTAATTCCGTCCACGATTCCTTTCTCTTCCGGCAGGATGTCGATCGCGTAGGGCCAGAATTTCGTGATGAGCACTATGACGGAGTGAGCGCACCTCACTATCCCGCCGTGCGAGCGGAAATTCGTGACGAGTTGGAAAGACTTTGGTGGATGTTGCGAGATCATTCCCGCGGATCGCTGTCTCAGGCGCTCCTGTTATATCAGAAGCTAGCTCAAGATGTATGGATTCAAAATCATGAAAGCGACTTGCCTCGTTCCGATGCAAAAACGCTTTCAGGTCGTCGAAACGGAAGGAACTACCAACAGAGATGGTCTGCGCTGTATCCCCTGCCCAAAATTGACCGTCTGGGTTGCGGCAAATGGCTCTAAGGACTAAATGCAGGTGAATACCAGTTAACATAGATCAAGACCAACAAATGCCTACTCTTTACGTCAATCAGCAAGTTGTCTTGGACTTCATCAACGTATCTGTTCCAAGAGGCGTGAGCCTTGGACCGAGCATACTCAGGGGAAACGCAAACAGGAAGTCAACCCTTTGACCTTTCAGATCATCTTGCGCCATGCTTCGGAGAATCGCGTGCGTCCTGGAAGCCATATTGTCGGTGATGAGGAAGGCAGCTTGATAAGATAACTTCGACGCATACCGATCTGCAGCATCATATTCCCTGCGCTCGCGCTTCTTCTTCATGTATACTTCGAACAAAGAATAAATTTCGTTACGCTTGCTCGCGAACGTAGCTTGGGTTCGTGCGCTGAGATTCGAATAGGTGTCATAATCGAGGAAATAATTCTCCGAATTGAGGGCTGTTTCGGAGCCTTTGATGATACCTGGAAGGTATAATCAACGAAACTGCCTCAGCGGTAGCGTGCGTGGTAGTTACCCATGAACTCGCTAAATACGAGTGAGACGTCTAAGGGAAAAATGAACAAAATACATCTTAGAAAATTATAGTGCGACGGACCTAGGCCTTTTGTTAGGGACTGCGGGAAGTGCGCCCAATATTCCTCCCGGAAGACATCGAATGATATGAAGGATTTGCGTCTTTGGAGCATATACTCGCTAGACAGTGCTGGGTGACTTGTCACCGAGCTTTGATTGGTGGCGATGCCAGGGTCGCTCGTATCCGCTTCAATCATGGCAGATAGCTGATAACATGATATCAACGCAGGAAACAGTTCAGATGTGAAGCTCATCGTACTTTATCGAATGTGATAAACATTGGGAAATGAGAATCCTGGAGTTCACTAAATCTTTGAGGGAGATCTTCACGCCAATTTAAAGCCTCGTCTTGATCAACCAACCCCGCTTCTTCTTTATTCCTTTGTCTTTCGAGGAGGTCGGAAATTTCACTCTTGGTCTGCGATGGAAGGACGAGCGATTGGAGGAGCTTGATGAAATAGTCTTCCACTTTGTCGGCGAGCATTCTCGACTGCGTGACAAAAAGCTGGCGTGGGCGTTCAGGTTGAAGCTCGCGGTTTTGCTGCCAAGAATTCTCGATGCCCAACATTTTGAAGAGCATGGTCGTGGTCTTGCTGCTCTTGGGATCAGATTTTACGAGAAGTAAGGTATAAAATATCGCACCCAGTGCCACTACGTCCCTGGACGAAACACGAACGGGCGTGTTCAACAATCTCTTGCTCGTGAGGACTGCGGAACAGTCGCTATGACAAGGATATTCGGAGTAGGGTAAAGGTGCTTACGATACTTGGAACACGTGGACGACATCTCGGTCCGCAAGGATACCTATTGAGATATTAATAAAGAGCGTACTTACCAAATGGCGGGCGAGGAAGTGGTGGTGGTTGATGGAGAGAAAGAGGAATGCGAGGTGATGGCGGGGTCAGATTACAAGATTGTGGACATACTCGTAAGCAGCGCCTGATATCGCATCGACTTGTGAGCAGCTCTCTGCCACAGTCGATAGAGAAAATCCTACCTGTGAGAACGTAACAAATTTTTCGAGTCTATAATTTACAGTCAGTGAATCGACTATGACTTCTTTCTAAAGAGATAAGCTAACACGAGCATCGCATGGAGCTTCAGTTAAGGGCCGAAATCAGCAAGGACACATCAGGTGTTGGACTCTGACAAACCTCTTCTAGTACCTCGTCACTGACAGTGGGAAGCTCATCAGGTATCATATTTGGGTCGGGAGGAGGCGTTGGGGGGAAAGTAGCCGGGGGTACGACCTTGTCACCCTTATGCACGGGGTCGGCGCGGAACGTGCAACTGCCATACGGTAAATCGGGCAGTACAACATTCACCTAAAGATGACACGCACCGTCTCTGGTACTCCTTGCCCTTGCGCCAGAGCTGATAGCCCATAGAGTCCCATAGCCGCTTATCTAGCTGAGCATGGGTATATATCCCGAAAACTCTGATAGCTGTGCCAAACTAAGCGCATATAAGCCAGTTAATCTAATGAATTGTACCTTGACGCTCGATCTATGGTAGTAGGGTAGTCTATTTAAATCAGTACCGTGCTGAAACCGGAGGCACCTACTTGACTATCAAAGTCCTGGACACAATCAACTTGATACTATATGCGGGTGAGGTGGGAAGTCTGAAAGATGTAGAACTACACCAACCACGAGACGTGAGTCGCGAGTCATTTTGGCCTCGTAGATGGGGATTGAGGTGTCAGTGCCGTTCAAGCGCTTTTGATTGTCATCGGAGAAGTGGCCGTTCGACAGCTCTCTACATAAATTCCGCGTTAGACGACACGATAAGATCGAAGGCGAATATGAATGGGTAGTACTTGATCTTCTTGAGTGTTATGCGAAAAAGATTTGTGTCCTTCTTCCTTGCTCCACGAAGATCGCGGTCTGCTCTCCCTGAGATCAAAACCCGCCACTGGCCAAACCCATCGGCGTTGTCGAAATACAGGGCAGCCTTCATCGGTTGGACTTGAGGGTACGCAGCAGGGATCTCAAGTGTTTCGATGCTCTGGTCCGATGAGCCCGCCAGGCTCAGGCTTGATCCTTTAACGACTGCTTCGACGGCGGGAGATGGGATATAATTTCTCTTGAACGCGTCTGTGAGCGATTCAAGTCGGAACACGTTAAGATATAACTATGCAAGAAAAGTGGGTTGAGAAATCAGGAACAAGGGCGTGAACAACGTTACCAGAAGTATCTCCCTCTGTTTCATTAGAATTTCTAGCGCCATCTCCTTCGCTTCATGACGCAAAGTAGGTACCTCGAGATTGAGAGTTCGGAAAGGAGTCATGTCAACAGATTTGTTTGCTTGTCGGGTTCGTTTAGCATATTTTCTCGCCTTCTGAGAAACTCTCGAGGAGTTCTCTTCAATTTCCAAGACCGAACTCTGAGTGACGCCGACAAGTGCTTGAAGAACAGAGTTCGATAGAGTTACGTATCGGTGGTATGAGTCTAAGCCCGAAGGGCGCTCATCGTCGTTCGGGTAGTGGAGGAATAGGAGCGATACAGAAACGGTCGAGATGAGCCTCGCACAGATAGAGGTCGCAGAGTAGTCGTCCAGGTCGCATGGAAACACGTCATTGACCCACTTCAATACGAAGTCGAATTTATCTTGGGACAGTGCTAATAATGACGGGTATGATCGGGTTGCTCGTGAGAAATCTTACCACTTACACGACAAGAGAAATTCAACACATCCTTTCCGCTCCAGGGCGACTTGGAGGACAAACTTGACGGTGTGTGGTCGAACAAACGGGTGAATTGAATGAAGTGCCACATCGAGGGCATCGTCTTCGAGATCCTTTAACCGCTCCGGCTGAAACACGTCCAAGGTGAGAATGCCCTTCGGAATAGACAAATGTTGGTGCTGCTTAGTCGTGAGACTCATAGCAATAGCGGTGGTGATAAAGAAGATTGTTGAAAATGAGAACAAAGAGTGCGCTACCCTAAGTTGTGGGGACGTGGTAAAAGCCGCAAAAGGTAATATAAACCTCGTGGCGGAACAACTGAGCGCTAGTACCTTCATTCAACTTAAGCGGCAGTTGTCAGGCAGCTGTCCTGGGGTGACATGAATGTAGGGCCCGAGTTAATCCTTGTAAGAGTACTTGTAGAGGATGAACGGCATAAAATGAACATGAGAAATTGGGGCTAAGCGGCAATGTTACTGTAGTGATTGCCTTGTAAAGAGAGAGCAGAGCACGGATCATCAACCGTTTCCGGCAAGCGGCACGGCCCGGATGACTGGGACTGATAAGCGACGACTATGAGGACAGTCTCAATCCCCCTCCTAGAAAGTCTGTCAACGGGTTCCCCAGAGGCCACTTTTCCAGGCTCATGAGTACATTGCTCTCCGAACTTTGATGGCAGGCACACCTGTTGTTCTTGGGCCTCTTCCGGCCTTGATCGCACCATCCCCGAGGCACACTTGTGTGGTCTCACCCTAAATTTTGGAGTCTCGTAGGCTTCGTGCCTACTTACTATACCTTGCCCTTTCCGCTGATCGTTTCATTTCGTTCCCTTCATTTATCTTTTCACATGTTCCCCTCTATTAGTAGCGAACGCGTCGACCCTTCACGCCCGCCCGCGCTCGTCCCTCAATACCCTCGCGTGTGCATGTACTTCTTACTATCTTACTCTCATTTCCTACTTGACGACATGTCTCATTTACTTACACTTATAGCTACATTACCCGTAGTCAGTGGTGATAGTAGTATTATACCCTGCGAAGTACTTATATAGTGCGATATGCACTGCAGCAATGTCATCCATCGAGTCTGTCTTTATTCTCGAAGCTCCCCGCATGCACCCCCTCCCATCGTCTGCTTGGTCGCCTTGTTCGCTGCGCAATCCCTCTCTTGCTGCTCATCGTCTTGCGTACTGCCACGTTCGCCCTCTCTCTAGTTTACTAACACCTTAAATCCCCACAAATGCTACGAAAGTTGAACTGGCTCTCGTCCCACCTCCGAATCAGTGCGACGTGGTTTGTTTCACCAAAAGTCCTTCTTACTGCTTTGACTCTCTTCCTTTCGGTGACAGCGCCCCCACCCAGAATACCAGTGCGGAGAGCGCTACACGGTCTAGTAATAACCCAAATTCTGTTCGTTCTCAATTGCCCGCCTAGCTCAATCGGATAGAGCGTCAGACTCTTATGGCGGGTGCTTAGTTGCACTTCGACTTCAATCTGAAGGTTGCGAGTTCGACCCTCGCGGTGGGCTAGTCGGTGACCTTTTTGCGGTTCCTGCATCGTCAACAGTTACTCCTGAATCCGCCGAGGATGGTATCTAGCCCAGGGTGACCGTAGTGCAAAGAGGCAGCCAGCCTGAGCATGACACGATATCAGCGTGTCACTACAATAAATCCGGGTGAGCCACGCACTGGACGGTTCGGTAGACAGTGAAATATTTGTGCGGATGGTCAAGATGACCTAGCCAAATCTACGGCTAAGTCGCCTTCATTCAAAGCAACGATATTCAACTATACACGCTGGGGTGATGTCGACAGGAATATTGTAAGTAGTGGCTATGAGACAACCCAAACAATGAATGTAAATGAAAGTGGCGGGTAATCAGAAGATGGCATCGATGGCATATGTAACAAAATCCGGAAGGTATCTATAAATTATCCTGAACAAATAGTGATTCTTCACACGTAACTGGGTGTATGCGGAGAGGAGGCAGGGATAAGACAGACTCCTGCGAGAATGGAAACGGCTTGCACGTGGTACCTTGGGCTTTGATGAGCGGCTGATGAACTGGGAGAGGTGTGGAATGCCGTGGTGGCTAGATGGTGAAGGTATATACTGACGAAGTCAAGTTGAGGGGCATCGATCCAGGGTAGGACGTACTCCAATATTCGCTGACCCCTCGGAATACCCCTACATTACCGTCATTACGTGTGAGATTTCCACTTCGAGGCGCGGCGCAACGCGAGACATCTGTATTGGCAAGGGTAAGTTTGATAAAGGACACTGTAATGGAAATGGATTGTACCTTGAGCTTCTTTGAGTGGCTGATGAACTGGTAGATATATGTAATGTTGTTTGTGGATTGACCGTGAAGATACACACTGACGAAGTCAAGTCGAGGGGAATCGATCCAGGGTAGGACGTGCTCCAAGTATTCGCTGACCCCTCGGAACGAAAATGTTTTGAGAGCGGGGAGGACAGCGCGCATGGGTGGAGGCGGACGTCGGGTATTTTGATCGGGGAGAGATTGATGGGTTTGGAATTTGAGGTCAAATGTTTCGAGTCTGGTCAAATTGGAAAGGACAGTGGCCATCGCTTCAGGTGAAAAGTACCCGGAAAGGGGAATACGCCAAAGGGAGAGCTCGACAAGGTTAGGGCAAGATGAAAGTAGCTTCGGCAATCCGGGAAATGGAACTTGATCCAACCAGAGTGATCGCAGACGTGGGGCAGATCCACCCAAGAACGAGTCAGGAACGACTGGTGGCGTATTATCGCGCGACAAAATCTCGAGTTCTGTCAGCTCCGGGAATGGGTCTTGCATCGCCGCCGAGACCAACTCCAATAGCGAGCTTGGAACACTCCAGAGCTGGATTACACATGCGCGGTCATTGTGCTTAAGTGCGGCAATAAGGTTATCCAGGTCCCATGATGGGAGTCCATTGGCGCGTATGACGATGGGATGGGATGGCCAGACATCCAGCAACTGGCTCACTGGTGTTCCGGCAGTGTAGAAAATTCGCAGGTTCAAGCGACGTGGAGATCCAAGAGCAACGTTGCGCCATCTTCGGGACACGTGAACAAGGGTGCGCCAGGTCTCTATCCCTTGAGAGGAATAACGTTGAGCTTGATGAATATGGAGATCAAATATGTCTACGAGGACGTCATCTGGGAGTATGTCGATTGACACTTGACCTACACCGCGCCAGTCAGCAGTCATTGCACGTGAAAAAAAGACACTCATACATCGATCTCCATTGGTAGAGTACTCTCCGGTCCCATGACGCGCATGCTCTGGTGTCGAAGAGCCTTCAGAATGGTCATCCATGAGAATCGAAGAACTAGCGTAAAGACGATTGACGATCGTGGCGATGCTGCTGGTGGGAGACTGACGACTGGTGGGCTTTCGAGCAGGGCTTTTTGAGACCACTGAATACTGTAATTTCCTTGATGTTCAGATGTCGCGGCGTCTGAGACAAACCAAACATTTTGTGCAACAGCACGTGATCTCCTGGCGCTCGTGAGCCGCCGTGAGACGCGCCGCTACTTCCCCCTCGTCCACAATCGACGCATGGGTAAATCAATTTGTTTGTCCATGAGAAGGAAGCAACCAGGAAATATGGTCTGTGCCTCTGCATTGATTTCTGAACGTGCCGATTTTCAAAGATAGTTGGGGCGAGATTGATTGGATACGCAGTGAACGGAGTACTCACGTTCGGTATGGGTGAGATGGGGTGCGGGCTCTTTTGCCAAGCCTGGTATTCATGACTGGTCTGTAACATCCCTGACATGGACAAGGTCTCGCGACGTGCTCTTGCGTACGGCACCTGGCGTGCTCGCGGTTCAATGTAAGGCCAAGCTCCGGCCAATTCCATCGCCGTCCAAGTCTGCTGGCATTTAAGTCAGTGTATATGCTATTTTTAAGGATTCTTTGCTGGTATAGGGGAGAGATCCACTTGGGTGCCGTCGGCGATGATCAAGCCGAGCTGGATCACGCCAGTGATAAAGACTATACGATATAGACAGGTAGTACGTGAGTTACCGGCCTCTCATTGTAAGTGACAATTAACCAATTAAAAGGCGCAGAAGTATGGTTATATCGCTAGTGGAATGGCCACTGCATTTACCCTCTTGCATTGACAGTGACAATATTTCCCAGAGAGCGCCGCAGGGCCAAGTAACCATAATTCTATTCAATCCCAACCGCCCGCCTAGCTCAATCGGATAGAGCGTCAGACTCTTATGGCGGGTGCATAGTTGCGCCACGACTACAATCTGAAGGCTGCGAGTTCGACCCTCGCGGTGGGCTAATCTATTCCCTTTTTGCGGTTTCTCCATTATTGACAGCTGCCCCTAAATCCGCCGAGGGTGGCATCATGAGACTTGAAATGGTGAGGATTCATATAATGTTTACTGTTTATCAAGATCAAGTCCGTCCAGACGAGGAAGAAGATTGAGCTCAGGGTGGCACGCGCACGCAGCCCAGGCTTGCGAACGATTCGATGACAACATATCACAGAATACAGGTGAGCCACGCAGCAAATCATTTTTTGGGTGCATGGTCTAGCAGACCTAGTTCCAAATCTACGGCCAAATCGCGTTCATGTGACGCAATAACATTAAATTGTACAGGCTGATTTAATTATGGTGATGTCAACATGAGTACTGAGTACTGTGAGTGGTACTTCAGGACATAAATGATGAGCGTAAAGAGTACGCGTAGTCAGAAGATGTTACCAATTGCCGTTGTAATAAAAACCTGGGAAGCATCCGTAAATTATAGACCCCTGACTAAATATCCTGCTCTACTCCCGATGAACCGTTGCAAGGCAGACGCGATACACGGCGCAAATTCCTGAATATGTTGAGATTCTTTACACCCGTCACTAGGTGTAAATGGAAAGGAGGGCAAGGGCGGGTAGACCTGTGGCAGAGATTCCTCCTACTCCGTGTGAGATTCCCACCTCCAGGCGCGGCGCAACGCGAGACATCTGTATTGGCAAGGGTCTCGGGGGTATATGTATAATGTTGTTTGATGTTTGAGCGTGAAGATATACATTGACAAAGTCAAGTTGAGGGGTATCGATCCAGGGTAGTACGTGCTCCAAGTATTCGTTGATCCCTCGGAACGAAAATGTTTTGAGAGCGGGGAGGACAGCGCGCATGGGTGGGGGCGGACGTCGGGTATTTTGATCGGGGAGAGATTGATGGGGTTGGAGTTTGAGGTCAAATGTTTCGAGTCTGGTCAACGCGGAAAGGGCAGTGACCATCACTTCATGTGAAAAGTACCCGGAAAGGGGAATATGCCAAGGGAGAGCCCGACAAGGTAAGGGGACGATGAAAGTAAGTAGCTTCGGCAATCCGAGAAATGGAACTTGATCCAACCAGAGTGATCGCAGACGTGGTGAAGATCCACCCAAGAACGACTGGTGGCGTACTAGTATTATCGCGCGACAAAATCTCTAGTTCCGTCAGCTCCGGGAATTGATCTTGCATCGCCGCCGAGACCAACTCCAATAGCGAGCTTGGGACACTCCAAAGCTGGATTATACATGCGCGATCGTTGTGTTTAAGTGTGGCAATAAGGTTATCCAGGTCCCATGATAGGAGTCCATTGGCCCGTACGACGATGGGATGGGATGGCCAGACATCCAGCAACTGGCTCACTGGTGTCTTGGCAGTGTAGAAAAGTCGCAGATTCAAGCGACGTGGTGATCCAAGAGTAACATTGCGCCATCTTCCGCACACGCGAACAAGGGCGTGCCAGGTCTCTATCTCTTGAGAGAAATAACGTTGAGCTTGATAAATATGGTGATCAAATATGTCTACGAGGACATCATCCGGTAGTATCTCGATGGTTACTTGGCCTCATCGCACCAGTAGGCAGTCGTTGCATGTACTCGTACAAAAGAGGCGTCCGTACATCGACCTCCATTGGTAGTTTCCTCTCCGGTCCCATGACGTGCACGTTCTGCTGTTGAGCCCACCGGATGATCATCCGTGAGAGTAGATGAACCACTGGCAGGGTTACTACGAGACGATGGGAAGGTGGTGGGGAGACTTGATGACAGACAGGCCTTCGGAGGCTTTTTAGACGCTGTTAGATATAGACGATACTGTGAATGATTCCCTTGATGTATAAATGAGATCGATGAGACTTTGGCGTGTGTAGCTACAGCCGCCGATATCATCGAAACAAGTGGCAACGTTATAGTCTATCTGCAGATAACCGGGGAGCACATCTGAAAAGATCTCTCCTTTGCCATCGTCGCGACACATGGCTGAGGCAGACTGCTTCTTTGTCGAGGATCCTTTGCCTGCTGCCACGTTCAGTATATGGGTATTGTGTCATTCCACGGCTCTTTGGTCTTGGTCCGAGAATGGCCAGGGCAGCTGAATGAGAACAGAGAGATGATGGTAAAAATGTGGGTGATGTACCAGAAAACTAGGGCAAGCGAGGTCTGGAAGGGATATTGTTAGAATACTACGGTAAGCGGTGAGGGCGATGTAGAGGATAGCAAGGAAACAGGAGGCGGTGGGACGGACAACAAGTGCAACTTCATCGCTGAGGTTTAAAAAGAAATTCGAAGAGGCCAGAGGAAAAGAGAAAGATTTCCGTGTGCGGCAGGATGGAATTGTTGGACACAAGAGAAAAGGAATGTGTGAATTCGGACACGACGTACTGCCGTGTCCGCATACTGAGTGAGCCTAAGGTACCTGCGGACCCACTGTTGGACAAGAGACTGCTGCAGAGGCTGAGAGAACCGAAGGACATCTACGGAAATGGCATCATGGTAATGACGGGGTGGGAATGATATCAAAGAATTTCCATTTCATTACTGTAGAGATCCCAGCGAGTTGCTGCGTGTGACCTGCAGCCACAAGCATATTTTCGCGTCACGTGCCATGTGCCACGTCAACGACCCACGTCACGGTCGACGTGTATCGAGCCGACCAGTGTCGTACGTTGACGCCAGCCGTTTGAGCATTGATGAACCTTCTCCTTTAGCTCTACTTATCTCTATCTTATCGAACTCACTCGCACAACCTGACTACACTACAACGTCTACTCACTACAATCGCCGCCACGCGACATTCCCTATCGCCGTCTGGCGTTGACACTGTCCGCTTTTATTGACCTATATGGCAAGTCCCAATTTGATTTTTTTTTCGGGCTGGACCGTGTCAACATTATGACTCTGTCATTGCTGCTAGGTACCGCGTGTGTATATAATGCTGGCCTCCTCGCTCGTCAAGGAAGGCATCGAGTTCTAATCGTAGTGACTCTTCGTCTCTATTTTCCTTGCGTGTCCCTTTTCTTTCAGCACCTATCCTTGTGGAACCGCTGTCCACACCGCCTCTGTCAACGCCTCTCTATGTCCCTCCTTACTTCAGCTACACCATGTCTAAAGAAGCTTTTAAAGTCTCAAATTACCTTCCTCGACAGCGCCTTTGTCTTCCCTACCACCCCCTCAAATTAGCATCGCCCCGTTGACATTTCCAAAAACCCCTGGGTCTCGTCTGATAGATGGCCCCTCTAAGGAGCGTCCGACGAAAAGGCGTCTTTAATGGGGCTACTCAGATTTCACTAAGTGGTCGGCGTGTCTTGTGTAACACTCTGTGACAACTGCTGACTAGTCTAGTGCGATATAGGCCGGGTGACGATCGACATACTCCCCGACGATGTCCTCCCAGAAGTATTTGATTACTACATGAATCAAGGTCGAAATCCGGAGAAAGCGAAGGCGTGGCAAACGTTGGTGCACGTGTGTCAAAAATGGCGGTGCGTCGTATTTGGGTCGCCGCGTCGCCTGAATATCCAACTCGCTTGTCGTCCCACAACACCTGTGAGGGAGATGCTGGACATCTGGCCACCCTTACCCTATCGTTATACAGCAACAAGATGACTAGCCGTGACAGCCAATTTGGGGCGGGATAACATCATTGGGGCAATCGAGCATACGGTCGGTGTGTTCTGCATTACTGCCAAGACTTTTTCCAATTGCCTTGGAAATGGTCTTGGCAGCAATGATGACAGATCTGTCGCTTCGATCCCGATTCGTTTTTGGGTCGGTCGGCCCGGGTAGGCGATATCTCCAGTTGCAACACATTTCATTTCAGGGATTACCGGAATTGCTGTCGACTGACGCTCACCTTACTGACCTTCGCCTCTTTAATATTCCCCGTCACCCGAAGGGATGATCACCGGCATCTCCGCGTTGACCAAGCTCGAAGTACTTATCTTTGAAGTCTGATCTTCCCCTGACGGAGAAAGCCAACGTTCGCCTCCGCCGACGCGCACACTTGTACTAGTACTCTTCCCCACTTTCACCTAGTTGTAGTTCACGGCGGACAGCGAATACACGGATGACTTCGTGGCCAGGATCGATGCCCCTCTACTCGACAACTTGCATATAACCGTCCTTCATGACATCACTTTCGGCGCTCCACAATTCACCGAGTTCATCAATCACACGCCAAGGTTCAAATCAGATGACGCGGCACATATATCCTTTTCCTATTCGAATGTTCGTCTCACGCTTCCACGGCCTTTTAATTAGGTCTCAAGCAGGTGCAAATCATGTGGGGTGGCTTACAATTCCAGATTATATCTCTGGGTCGGATATGTGTCAAATGTATCTCTCAGGCCCTCAGTCCTGCGGTAAAAGCGCCTCTACATCTACGCCCAAGAATGTCGGTATGAAACCGTCTACAGCGTCGAATGGCGGAGCCTTTTACACCCATTTAGCGTTGTGAAGGATCTCTACCTAACCTATCCGAGAGGATTACACCAGATATCGTACGAGCTTTACGAGCGCCCGTCGGAGAAAGTGTGAGAGAAATGTTACCTGGCCTGCAGAGTATCTTTCTTTGGAGAAGCTCCACCCAACACGACTTTTCCAGAAAGCCATTTGGCAGGTCAGTAATGCGCGACAGCTCTCCGGTCACCCTATAACCGTTTCTCGCTGGGACAAGGGACGGGACAAGCAAGAAGTCGGTGCTTGATTAGTGCTGTCTACTTTCTATCACATTCATGTTTACCGTCATCTTACCACCTGCCGTTCTTGGCTACACTTATCATTTGGCTTCTGGGACATCGGTCAAACTTTTCCCCAGGATCACCACACTTAGACTGTCTATACAACATCGTTGCGTAGTTTAGAGGCTAATACACTCCGAACTCGGTCATCAATGGCAATGTCCTACCGCACGATAGACATCAAGGTGTTAGGATACGGAAGGCAAGAGAGGGTTGCTAAAGTCGAAAGAGGATCTGATGGCCAACAGAGGTCCGAAATCCACCAGTATCCGAAGGAAGACCAGTACTATGTGTTCGCCTCAAGCTGTGGCATGCATCAACGGCAACTTTGCGTGGCGACGGAGGGCGCAAGCTTATGGGACGTGATGGATTTGAAGGTATAGACGCTCAAACTGAATAGAGCGGTCGCCATTGAAGCAAAAAATGCATGACGACATCATGAACTAGCCCACCGCGAGGGTCGAACTCGCAGCCTTCAGATTGTGGTCGTAGTGCGACCATGCACCCGCCATAAGAGTCTGATGCTCTATCCGATTGAGCTAGGCGGGCGGCTGGAAATGGATCGAATCATGAATACTAGACGCTGCAGCGCTCTCCACAGCAGGGCAGGTGAGCGTTATCGCCGGGAGAAAGAGAGTCAAAGCATCACTGTCATTCTCACACTCAATAAGAGTAATGTCACTCTGCGAAGATATTTTCCAATAGCGAATTTGGAATATCCCGGAGCTCGATTCCATATACAACATGCGATCGTTGTGCTTGAGTGCGGCCACACTGCGGCGATGGTGTTATTCATGTCCGATATGGATATTGCGCTATGACGATGGCGAGGGGATCCAAAAACAAAAATGACATGTCCCCATCTTTGACACACATGAACCAGCGTACTTAGTATGCGAATCCTGTGTCCGAAGTAAGGCATCCGTCCGAATTGGGTTTATATAGCAATTGAATATTTCCAGGGGAGGACATCATCCGGGAGGCCGTCGATTGTCACGTTGCCTACATCACGCCTGTCAGCAGTCATTGCACTTGCAAAAGACGTCCATACGTTGGCCTTCATCGGTGGATTCCTTCCCGGCCCTACGATGTGCATGTTTTCCCTTCGACGAACTCAGGATAGTCATGTATGAAAATCGACGACCTAGCGCAGCTGAGAATGACGGTTGGCGGTGAAGATGATGGACTTGGGGGACGGTAGAAAGACATGACGACCTGATGAAGGCTTTTAAGAAGGTCTACTACTCGGTTGGGACTCTGTCGGGTACTTGATAAATGTCGCGACTATATTACCCTTGGCATACAGCAGAGAGCTCATCGATGAGGTTCTGTTCTGCGTAGCGGAGACGCCGCGTTTTGAGGGCGATCATCGGGCTGTGAGCACTTTCGCCCCTTGAAGGTTGCGTACACGTGACTCACATGTATTTATTACAAATCGCGGTGTGGGCAATGTGCGTTTTTCTAAAGCCTCAGAGCCCCTTAGATAACCTCTCTCTGGACGCAGATCCCTCTCTTATGAACTCTCAACTATACGACAAGGGAATTAAGTTCGAAAAAGCTAGTGAAGTCTCAAGTGGCCCGGCTCGACAGTGTCCTTGTCGTCAAACTTCCCCCTCAACCCCTCAAGTTGTATTTGTAGAAAATGACTCGTCCGAGAGCTCGTCGACGGAAAGGCATTGTTCATTTTGCGGGGCTCAGCCGCATTTCACAGAGCGACGTCACCGTATGTCTTTTGTGTAACACGCTGTGACAACTGCTGACCCTGAGTGATGCAATGTAGGCTGGGTGACCATCGACATACTTCCCGACGATGTCCTCCTGGAAATCTTTGACTGCTATGTTCAAGCGAAAGAAGAGGATGATGAAGCATGGCATACACTGGTGCACGTGTGTCAAAAATGGCGAATGCTCGTGTTTGCGTCGCCACGTCGCCTGAATCTGCAAGTTGTTGTTTGTTGTCCCACAACGCCTGTAAGAGAAATGCTGGATATCTGGCCATCGTTTCCTATAGTCATACAGAGGTACTGGCCAATGGCGAGAAACCAGGGCACGTCTAATACCCTTGCGGCACTCGAGCATAGCAATCGCATACGTCACATCAGTCTTCTTGATGTTCCCGGTTCACAAATGGAAGAAATCCTGGCAGAGATGTACAAGCCATTCCTGGCCCTGACAGAAGTGTGGCTTCAGGCCGAAGAGCCCGAATATTTAGAAGAGGAAGAAGAAGAGGAAGAGGCCAAAGCCAAAGGTGTAACATTGATTAATCCCGATTTGTTCTTGGGTGGGTCTGCCCCACGTCTTGAAACATTTTCTTTGGAACACATCTCCATTCTGAGATTACCCAAACTACTTTCATCCGCCACTCGTCTCATCTATCTCCGCCTTGATAACATTTCCTATTACACCTCACCTGAAGCGATAGTCACCGCCCTCTCCACCTTGACCAGGCTCGAATACCTTATCCTGGGATTCGAATGCCCTTCCTCGCAATATCGTTTCCGGCTGCCCAAGGACCGACATGTACGTCGGACACAGACTCTCTTCCCCGCCCTTACCACGTTGATGGTCTCAGCGGACCATGAGTATTTTGAGGACCTTGTAGCCAGGATCGATGCTCCTCAACTGGAAAAGAGAATACACTGGGAATAAGACGAGTCAGACTGGGAGCCGTCAGAGATTGATGATTGATCAGTCCTTTTCAAAAATTTCATCCCAGTTACACTTGGCATCAC
>WNFQ01007668.1_pt1 | contig 23874 bp, 23 predicted proteins | sample 5400171 | NCBI WGS metagenome assembly WNFQ01 (sample SAMN13153356, study PRJNA577476) | soil metagenome | isolation source: 20 cm soil under Madrone tree | place: USA:California | collected 2016-06-14
GCAAAGAAATTTCCCAAACTTTGCTCTGAGACGTGGGGCGGAAGGTTTGCGACAAAGACATTGGAGGTCTATATATCGTTAATCAAGGCGAAGATGAGCACGTAAATACTCGACTACCTCCGGGTCACCTCGATCTTTACTTCCACTCTGTCCTTCATAAGCTGGAATTCGCTGTGAATCTTCCCCACTGCGATAAACAGACAAAGACTAACCTGCCATAGCGGTTGCGGACCGTGCGTGGGCTTTGCGAGCGAAGTCAGCATCGACGGAGAAAGGCCAGGCAACAAGCTTACAATTCCTAGCAAATCGGGCCTCTCGGTCTGCTTGATCCCTTCACAACACCGTGATGAGTATGAACAAGAATATTGTGCGATTCCGGTCTCACCTCTTGATCTCTTCTAAGAAGGCATCCATGGCGCGTCTGCCTTTCGGTCTCGGCACGGCTGGGGGAGATGGAGACTGCAGTCATGTAGGGATGGCCACGCTCAGTCATAAGTCAACACACCTTGGATGGTTCGAATGCACGCATGGAACGGGAGTGCACATCCGATCGAGATGGCCCCGATGGTGTATATGCGGAACCAGAATCCCTCGAGGAGCGGACGAAGTTGCTAGACTTGGCGCTTCGCCTTGCGGGTGCATTGTCGTCGGCGTCGAAAGCATCCAGAAACTCTGCGTATGCCTTGGCGGCGTGTTCCTCCTCCTCTTTCCGTTTCGCCTCTGCGGCTTCTTTCTCTTTTTCTCTTTTTGATTTTTTCACAGTGCCTTGAGCATACTGAGAAAGCTTCTGGTCATCCACTGTCTTTTGCTATCGCAGGAAGTAATGGTGAGTGCGGAGGAATAGGAAGAGAGATTCTATCCGCCGCACTGGAAACGAAGAGTCATCTTCGTCGTTGTCAAAAAAAGCAGCCAGTTTAGACTTGGTTTTGTCCATATGCAAAGAGGTTGTAAAGATGCCACCCCCCGAACAGCTCGCTCAATCCTTGTGACACTTTGGACCCATGTGACCGCCGCGAGACTTATTTCAGACTTATTATTGTCTCACGCCTAAAGCGAGCGATGCCGCGCTCGACTTCACTCATCTCAAATGACTGTCATCATCAACTGCCTGGTCAAAGATACCGGAGTACCACTAACACACCTTCTTGTTACGCAAAAACGAAGATGAGTCCATTTCTGAACTTGCAAGGGCGATCAAATAGACATACTGGCCAACGTCCCTGTTAAAAAATTGGAAGCTCGAATCTGCCCTACCAGAGTCCCCATCTCCTGAACTCACTGATCGTGTGAAAGCGCTGTGACTGAATGACAAAGGAGAGGAACGCGGAGCGGTGCTGCCAGGGAACGGCGCTCAACTGGCGGCATTTTTTCGCAGCCATTTCCCTCCGAACATGTCAACGTCATCGTCCAGCTACCGGATACAGCACTCCCAGGTAATGGCATTCATATTGGGAACAATATAGGTGGCTTTCGGGCATTTTCCCACAGGACAATCTACTGTACAAGTTATGACTGACAAGTGTAAGGTGGATTGATTTTCTTCTAGTTTGGCGATATGGTTGTGTTCCCCCTTTGTCCAGCCTCACGGTGAGTCTGCGGTCTCATATAAAGCGGCCACGAAGTTATACGATGCCATGTGGCGAAAAGACCTCGGAAGTAGACGGCACGACGTTCGTAATTGCCCCCAACACTCACCTGCACTGTGACGGCCGCATCGTTCCAAGTCAACCTCAGCCGTCGTAGTGTTCATCCACATCTTTTCTAACATAGTCTGCTTCTTTTTGCTTTAATTATACAATGATCTTTTCGGACGATGCACATTTTATGCTTTGGACTGGGCTTGGTGGTCCATTTATATGGTGTTGGGGGCTTTCGAGTCTTCTCTGGGATACAGGCATTACCGAGGCAGGCCTCCTTCCGGCTGACTGCACATATGGTTAGTTACAAATTCTAATAATGCACTTGGGGCCGCTCAACTGTATGTGTGACATTGGCCGCTTCCCAAACTGGTTAAGGTGTCGTGATGGATATGACCTCATGCATTATGAGAAATTCGACTGTACCATTCCAGAGCCGTAGATACTCTTTATTTACGTTTATTAACAGTTTCTTCCTTCCTCGACATTCATGTAGTACCGTAGTATAACAACATTCGGTTGCCTTGACAATTTATTTTCTCAAATTTCCCAGTCTCAGAACCACACGACGCTGAACAGATCGTCCACCTGCCAGACGCTCCGGTTCAACTTGAGCGACGCGGAATGAAGATCAAGCCATCTGCATGCTCAGACAGCCCGCATTTCGGTGGTATTTGCTTTTTCAGGAACTGCTAAAGTATACCTTGCTGATACATTACCACACTGCCCGAAGAAACCCGAGCCTTCGCTGGAACCGAGCTTTTCAACCTGCTTGACACCGCTAATTGTATAGCATGAGTCATCAATGAGAAATGAGCGCGGTTCTACGGCATTTACCGCCAGTCACGGTGGGGCATGTCTTACGGATGACTGCCTGCCAGTGTTTGGTGCGTGCAATCCCATCTGTACCGGTTCCTAAAACTAGTCCGGAAGCTGATTACGTCACACTTTTTACACGTACTGTGACGCGTAGTGATGTGGGGAGCATCGGCACTGTGCAATGGCAATGTGTCGTGACACGACTTGCTGCGTGCACGACAACTCGGGACCCGGACGTCGAGAACAACGAAATCCGGACGCCTTTGACAAGCATCTCGTTGAAGGTTCCGAGTCGTTCATTTCCAAACTCAGATCGCGGTCGACATTATTGAATAACGAAGGATAGAGCTCGGCGATTAGAGTTTTGTCCATCACGGCATGGGCTCGGGCTAACATAGCTACAGTATTGGACCGGGGTCTTTCTTCGACTCGGCAACGGAGCATAGCCCTTCATCAGATATTCAGGGACGACAGGATACGTGAGCGCTCGCGTTCTGTCAGCAAACGCTGTACGGTACTAACTCCAACTGAATACATCGCTTGGGTCCAGAGCGTTAACTGCGACATCACTAATGCTGTGACACCGTAGCACGCCGTCGAATAAACTTTATTTCCTCGACGTGGTGGTTATTCAATTCGTAGGTACATTTTGACCAACTCGAACTGTTGAAGTTTAGTAACATGTAGGATCATGGCACCGGCAACTACACTTGATCCTTGAGCGCATCGCCTTTATAACGTCCTCAGCTTCTCCGAGTCTGTGCATACCATCACTATACTATCTCGCGAGTTTTGGATAGTAGGTGTGGTGTCGAGATGTCACGTGATATCTTCACGTTTCAGCTATTATTCAAGGTACAGGTGTCATTACCGGTGAAACTTTCCAGTCCAGTCATAGTCATATTACAGCGACCTTGATCACACACAGGCCGCGTCACCAAAAGTTGGGCTCTGCGGGAATGCCTGCATGCGTTGGTAACGATATGTTTCTTGACTCGACAAGGTATGGACAACTAGAAAAGCGGCGGACGCGAGGCGGTTCAACTCCATGATGTACCCCCCGTTTCTCAACCTCTCAGCCGAGATCCTGATCGAGATTCTAACCCATTTACCCCTGCGAGACATCGTGGCCTGCAAGCTAGCGTGCAGGAAATTGCACGATATAATAGCCAACTCGTCGCTCCTCCAGTACATCATCCAAACATTCCTTGCAGGAGTCTATGATCCCCTCCTTCCGGGCGCATCGATTGTGGAGCGCATGAGTGCGCTGAAGTCCCTCGAAGCTAGATGGCGCGACCTTGACGTTCGGCGAAGAACCGGAACTATACGGTCCACGACGATTTCCTTTTGGCAGTGCGTGGCGACAGCGACAATCCCAATCAACCTCCCGGTTATTCCTACATTGATCTACGCGAGCAAACTGCTTTTGCCGATCCGTTCTGGAAGAAGGTCGATGTTCCCTGGAACGGCCAGCATTGCATGTTTGCATTCGCTGTCAATGAAAATGACCTTGCCGTTGTCGTAACGTGCGTTCGCCGACGTTCTTGGTTTGAGCTAGTTCGAATCTGACTAACTTATTGACAGCTGTGCGCGTCATGAGGATGTTTCAAGGGTGGAAGTTCACTGCTTGAGCTTCATCGATGGGTTACCACACCCCTCTGCGGAAAACCCTGACCTCGTCGTGAACTTCCCGGGACCAACTTCTCCTCACCACATGCAAGTGCAAATTACCGGCGACCACATTCTCCTCTCTTGCAATGGCTTGCCCCATGACGAACGTCAAGTCGACGTCTTATTCCTTGTGAGTTGGAAGGAGGGCAATGTGGCATCCGTAGGTATCTTCATCACTTTGAACAAATGTTGCCAACTTCTGTCACCATAGCTGCGCGAGACACCGTCAGCGGCAATGACCTTTGCGGTGGGCTTTACGTGGATCTCTGAAACGCTCCTCGCATTTGTTCACATGGCCGAAAACGCTGTCCACCTCTACGAATTCGTCGAAGAACCCGGTCGCGTTAAGTTGATCAGGGTACTGGGGTTACCCCCACTCTGCGACGACGGACGACTCAACTTTGCGCAGTGTCATTCCGAGCAGAATCCCGTCTTCCATTCCCGGGACACATTCTACCCGAACAACGTCAATCGCCCCCCGCCGCGGTTCCCCTTCCGGTATAACCCAGCCGATGGAATCGCATGCTTCATCTTGGGCGTGGGCCTCGAAGAGATCCCAGGTGCAAGCATGACCATTGCGATCGTCGTGCACCGCCGTGTTCTAGTCGCATTGGCCTCTGCGGCAGCAGACGCGAGTGCAGGAACCAACGAGCAACATGTTCCGTGGGATAGCTGGGGTCCATCGGCCACGCGATGCCTCGAAGTTCCATACTGGCGCCGATGCAGCGAGCCAATCGGGCAACGCTGGGCGATGCTTGCGCACGACCAGCTCTTCCTGCGTGACTTCAACCCGCACAGCGTTCGACACGCTGCGGCGCAGCTTCTTTCGCCCGCACCTCAGGCTGGCAGTGGCAGTGGCAGTGGAACATCAAGGAACGTACTGCGGCACGAAAACGGGAACCGGACGCGCGTCGTCACAGCACCGACGCTGCTCACCGCGGGGCTATGCTTCCGTGGTGACGTCATGTCCCGTCTGCCCTACGTTGAAACAAGGGCCATATGCACACCTCGATGGGAGAGCGTGCTTACGGATGGCGAGCGCCTATTTGGCCTTTATTTCAAGGTGAGGTATTGATTACTCCCAACCTCCGGGGGAGGATACCTCCGACAAGTTTTTTTAAATATATTAATTAATCCCCCCTCTCCCTCCGCATTCTTCTCTACAGGAGGACGACGCGGACGCACACAAGGTTGATATCGACATCCATCTCGTGCGCCCCCCAGACCAGTAGGTTTTATTACGGATTCGTTCCCGGCTGGGTCCGGTGGCCCTGTTGCAAGTCGACGCCACCTCCACGGTGCTGAAACGGAACAGAATGACTGGGTAAAATATAGACGGTTGGTCCAAGGGCAATACATACTTGATACCACTCGTTGGGGCCTTGTGTGCCCATGCTGACCTTCCGAAGTTTGGTCACCGGGAAGTTCCCTAGTTGCTGTTGTACTAGAATGACTCATCCATAGACGGGCACCATTGTATTTGGATTAGAAGGCGGAGTGACAGCCACATCCATATCAAGGTAGAAACAAGTAACTCCGTCATCCACCGACACAGGCAAGTAGACATAACCCTGGATCTCGGACAGGATGGATGAGGACCCATATGGCATTAACCTCCATTAATATATCTATCATCGTGTGGCATCTTCCGTCTAATATTGCCAGAGAGGTCGCACGTTTCCCACGCAGTCCTGGAGAAGTCACTCGGGAATACAACTGGGTACTGTAAGATTATACAACAGCGCTCGTCAAGTAGAGCGTTCTGATAGATTTAGCTATGGTGTAGTACCCAATCTGAGAAGTGATGTACGACAGCGAATTAAAAGGACTGCTGGACAAAGGAAAGAAGATAAGATAGAGGAATGTGGTGACATGGTGGGAAGGAGAGCGGCCAAACAAATGGATGAAGTAAGTAGAGAGATAATGCTATCGTGGGTCATGCGCGTTGTAAAAATATATCTGGTTGTACTAAGTCCGTCATGGTTCATGTGCGTTCGGCGGCCACCCGGGCAGACAGGCGTGCTATCCAAATATCATCGAACCAAGGGTATGTACCTTCACCCACGATGTGGCGTGCGGTGGGCTGGAGTTTCCATTCCTGGGATGAATTATGACAGTCGTAAGGCTGCACATGATGTAAACTGGTGCAAGACAACTAGCGATGGAAATCGATAATATGGGGTAAGCAATTCAATGGAGCAACGGCTCCTGAGCTATTCACATGCCCCACCATACCAGGTGAGCGGTGGCGTGTGGCGTGGGACGATTACACGAAGTATCTCTCCGTCAAACTCGGCGCGAACATGCCCAAGGTCGGCGTCATACCCGAATGAGATACGTCTCTCGAAGTGACCTGCTCCAACGTTTGTTTTATATTAATGGGATTGTAAGACGACTGTTACGTACCACCGCCAGGTTCCCATGAGTCAGCCACAACGTGCAACACACGCCGGCGCCTGGCAGCCAGGGTTCTGTGAAGGAATAATCAGTTTAAGCGAGTAACTAACATGAGATAGATAACGTACATTGCGTCACGCCTGAAGCCAGGCAACCGAACAACTAGTCGATATTCTACCGGCGAGGTCTCTACAGCAATCCAACTATCCGGCGGTGGCGGCGCATCATTCAAGAAAGGCTCATGGGGAGCGCGGGACCTTCGAACCGAGTTGGAATGTGCAGGTGGTGGGTCCAATATTGTTGGCGGTGCAGGGGGAGGTAGTCCACGACTTGAGGCGGGCAATGCTGGACGAGGCCGATGGGAAGGTCTCACATCAGCAGCGGATGCCGACAGATGACGACCAACTCGGACGGAGGACGCCTCAGCTGGAGAATATGGTGGAGGGGGAGACAGTGTCTGGATAGATCCAGGTGATAAAATTGGTCGTGAAGAGACTGAAGCTGCCAACGTTTCTTGCTGTGCGCCCGAAACAGATTGATTCATGGTCCACAATGAACCATGATCAAATGAGCTCGACGGCGCAGACTGTTGACCGGGTTCTGAAGGCGTCCGGGGTGGGAAGGTACTAAACGGGCTTTGGGATGATAACGGAGAGATACTAGGAAACCCATCAAGCCGGTCTTCAGAGGGATCGGGGGAACACGGCATTCCAACGGATACAGCGGGCGGGTGTGAAGTGCCAGTTAAAGAGGGAAATGGCTGACTAGTGGAAACCATGGAGTCGGTACATATTGGTGGCGACGAAGAGGACTGTGGTGTAGTATCGGTAGTCTCGTGAGGCCCTGCGTCTGTCACTGGCCCAACTGAATGAGTGCTCGAGCTGCTGCCGAGGCGATTGATAGGGGGCCTGGGAAGCGGCCGGGAAGCTCGAGGGGTAAGGAGTGAATGTCGTTCGTCCACGTTTTCATAAGCTGGCGGGGGCTGGTCCTGTCGCGCCAGATCTGTTACATCAATCGCGTCTGTCGACGGTAGTGATGGCCGAGACTGTTGTTGAGAGTCAGAGGAGAAAAGGAGTTGGGGATGAGAGTCGGGAGAAGAGTCTGCGGGCAATGCAAGTAAGAAGGAGGGAAAAAGAAGACAGAAATAAACGGATCATCGACCAAGTGGGAAGAAATGCAATCGGGACGGGAGATCCCCGAATTACATACATATTTTACGTCTGCTCATGCGGCCCCATTCACATTCACCAGCGCATCATTACACACTCTCCAAGGCTCCAAGGCACAGACGGGTCAATTCGAGAAACCGAGAAGGCAGGGATGGAAAAAATATTTCTAGAATGTGCTTACCGTCGTCCCTTTCTTCTCGCCTACCCCCCCACTCGTCCAGCATCATCGTGGCATCTTCAAGCTCGTTAGACATATGACCGAGTTTGATAACTGGGCTACTGTGCTCCAAAGGCTGAGAGTCAGGGCAAGTCGAATGTAGACCGTCGATGTCTCTGGGGGGAGTGGAATGCCGATCACTGGCTTGGTCAAACGGACGCGTCATGGGACATTTGGAGGGACGAGGACGAGTGCCAGGGGCGTAAGGGGGTTGGGAGTAAAAAAAAGAGGAGCGAGTTGGGTGCGCCAGTGCCGCGGAATACTGTACGACTGCGTCGGGTCTTGTGTGGTCAGTCTTCCAGTGACGTCACCTCGGTTGCCTTCTCCACTCATTCCGGTCGTCCGGTTCCGGTTAAGTAAAGTGGCTCACCGTGCCCTGATCCTGATGGATAATCTCTGGGTAGGCTATTGCCCTTTCAGCCCTTCTACATTCCTTGGGTGGTCGCTCGACTGTCTTCCCGGCTCTTCCTGGGCAAGGACACCTTGTAGTACAGTATGCGCGCTTACCGGTGCTCACCGGTGCTCACAGCTCCACTCCTACGCTCCACTCCTATCAGAAGCGTGGTTTGTTTCTGCCATACAGATACAGTAAGCTTACGGAGTTCTCCTAAAGGATGCGAGATGCGACTACAGCTTGATTACTCAGACAGGCTTCAAAGTCCAGGTACATTCGAAGCAGTTTCCAGCATATCATCTGAGCTGAGTATATCAAATCAAATGACAGGTTTAGGTCAGCTGATCATTGCGATGCCTTGGCAAGTCTCATTAGTATAATTCACTTCATGTTTAATACGTGCGTGACTTTCCTCGGCGAATTGCGGACGACAGTAGACAAACACTCCAGTAATCGGCCGTATAGGGTATCCATCTCTACACGAGGATTGCGATGCTTATCAGTACCTCAATGAGTCCGACATGCGTCCCCCTTTACAACGCTTCTCGTACTCTATCATGGAAATCTACAGAATGCGCCACGCAAGGTGCTTTTGGGTTAACCATCTCAGTTAATTCAGTCCGAGATCAATGAACCCTTCCACGTGCTCGCTGACTTCCTCCGTCCCCAAGGTATCGATCACTTGTCACTTGCTGCCATGGCGTGAATTGGTGATTATTATCGATATCCGACAGGAACCCGTCTCGAGATTCCTTTGGAGATGAGCGCTGGACGTCCAAATGCCACATTATCCATCCAAGTCGATCTTCTCAACGTGGAACCCCTGAAGGAGGTGAAGGCGCAAGCCATGCGCCAATCATCCGTTCAGAATCCTGTCGTTCTTCGGTTTAGATCGGGTTCACGAAGGATCAATCCCCACTACGCTAGTCTCTTCCAGGTTTGCGGACTACGCAGTTACAGTGTGTTGGCCTTTCTGAGATCCCCGTACGTGCCCTCGTGCTCATTACTTCTGCTGCCGGGGCACTCCTGAAAAGTCGCAACGTGTTGGATCTTGATTATCGACTGCACACACGAAATGCCCGGTGTTCCTGGTTTAGTTGCAACACCCTATTTGTCATAGTAGTACGATGTGGAACATCTTTCTCTTGAAGATATTCCACATCGTACATCGTACTGCTGTGGCAAATAGGTTCCTGTTTATAGGAGTAGTTGCTGCGCCAGGATCCGAATTTCACCTGGGAGAAGTTACTACCGTAAGTGTGAACATTAAAATGCTACTTCACACTGTCCTCAACCCTGGTTCTCACTCACCCTCACCATGACAAACCCCACGGGCCTTATTACGAGCCGCTCGGTTGACGCGCCCACCACCCAGTAAAGGATTCCTCAAGGGCTGTTTTACCGAGTCACATAACCTTCACGGAGTGCCATAACTCGGAGTCGCGTGACTGATGGAAACCGATCGAATAGTTGTGTTAGTGGATCCAGGGTTGATGGACTATATGGACCTACTTCCGGCCCCCGGGTGGTCATTCCTTCCACAGCAGGCGTCCCTATTTATCCCCGCTTTGCATTTCGGACCAGGCGGTGGCGGTGTGATAGTACAGTATAGTATATCCCCGGGCCGGAATGGCGCGCCATGTGAGGCGCGACGCTGGTCTTCCCACACTGACACCTGACCCACATGCCCTTTGATCCCATCCCTGGCTTATCAAAAGCTTAATATAACTCTTCTACTTGTATACAGTACGCTTGACGTGGGTCCCTGCGCATTTGTCTTAGCACGAGGAAATGAAATGATGGCATCATGATCGTGCCGCTCGGGAATCATCACGCGTCCGGCCAAGGACGTCCGAGTCAATCTGAGTCTGGCACCACAAGGCACGATCCAATACACACGCGATTAAAAAAGGTACGGTACGGTACGGCAAATGCGAAAAAGGGGCCGAAGATGGATTTATTTGATATGATGTGATACCCGTGCAAGCCAATTTGGCACTTCCGAGTCAGCGTATTGTCGGGTCGGGTCATGAGTGAATAAATAGTCAATCTGAGGGAAATACGGGAGCGAGCAGGCAATCTCGGTCTCCTTTACCTTTGCACTGTAGACCTGTATTGTTCTCCGTGGGCGGATACACAGTCGTCGGGTACAGTGCTACAGTACCAGGATCGATCGCCGGTTGGTAAATAATCACGCGCGCTTGGGCCGCAGAGTAGGGTTGATCGGATCGGATCACCACCACTGACACGGCATCGGTCGACAAACTGCTTATTTTCCCGCATTTGCTACTCGTTTAAAGAACAAAATATTCAAAGCGTATTATCAGAGCTCGCAGGACATTATGCGTGCATCATGTAAGGTTTTTATGATGACTGAGCAAATTTGAATGAGAAACTTTGGAGTGACCAAATGAGGGTGCGATTCCCCGTAAGTGCTCCAGTATCCAGCATCCAGCTGGTATCAACGAAAGATGGCCAGGTGACGGGTTGAGATGATGCACCTTCCCCTGGATACGTATTTCAAACATTCGTGACCATGATGGCTCCAAATGTGCAGACAGCCACGCAAAAGTCTGCTGGATGCTGTCCAGGTGCCCGTAAATGTTTGAGCTTTACGGCCTTGCGCGCTCAGTCTTGTGTTGACGTCACACTACGATGAATCTTCGTACAGTACAACGCCGCCATGCGAGCAACATCTACGCCTTTCTTAAAGAAAGACCTACATCTACGATATACAACTGGTATGCAGAACCGTGGTGCCAAATATATACAGCTGACAATTCAGTTAGGATGATACTTTGAAACCATGCATGTTACCCAAGAAAATTGAAAGTAGGAAAAGCAGCCATTCCGCTTGAAAGTGGTTAGATGTCGTCCGATATTCGTCTAGAACTGACGTGGGATTGTGCTGCGCTGTTTCTGGAGCCCTCATCCACCAGCGCCGCCGAGGTCGGCTCTGGACTGTGCTGGAATTTCGCTATGTCGGAGAACATCGCGACAGAGCTAGTACCTTGAGGAGCAAGTTCCATATCTGACTCGGCGAGTTCCTCGGGACGGGGGAAAAGGAGGAGTTGTGGTCTGATGATCAGGAACAGGAGCACATTGATGGCGCCGGATAGGTTGAACATTATGACACCGAAAAACGTGGCCGCCGACGATACGTGGTGTTGACTGAATGACAACCATCGTGCTACGGAGAGAGGGAGGACAACGAGGGAATATGCCAGAGGGTAACTGATGGTTAATGATCTGTGAGTGGGTGTCACAACTGGAGAGGTGGTGGCTTACAGAAGGATCCCCAATGCGGCTCGTCGCTGTGCATATTCAACCCTCTGATCGGAGTTAGACATGTGAAACTTGTACCAGCTCTCTTCATCGACAGACAAGCGTCCTTCCGTCCAGAAATATAGTGGGATGTATAGTATCGCCGAAGCAAATAGTGCGATCCACAGCCAGATGTATTCACCGCCAAGGCGTGCACCCGGGAATTTAGGACTGATCCAGCACCAATACTGACCCGAGTAGTGTCAGCAGTGAGGAAAGGGTGGAAGAGAACGGGATTGAATAACGCACAGGAGTAGGGGTTTCATAATTTGGGTGAGTGCCTGCACCGATGGCAACCCAGAGCGTAATGAAGACACAGGCGAGGCCAACCAGGCCAAAGGTAACGCCACGCGCTCGCAAGCCAACTCGCCACAAAGCCGCCACGAAAGTGTGGACAGCAAGGAGCTGGTGAGGTGCGCATCAATAAGTATCAGACCTAAAGACATTAAAAGGATGAGACACACGAGGGTGATCAGGGCGACCCCAAGTTCACCAATCTGCTGAATGATGCCTTGTGCTGTGCAATAATGCCCTGTGGTGACGATCCCATTGTGAGCCCACCGGACATCGAGGACACCACCCATGGCCTGCAAGAAATCGAACACGAAGAGGGAGAACTGTCGTATGAATTCAATGAGCCGAGGAAATGTAAGCAAAATAACTGTCAGGCAGACCATGTAGACGTCAGCAGGCCCCTGGAACAACTTCCAGTCACCGTTTGGAAACGTCTTCCTATACCATCGTACATTCCACTATGCAACATGTCGTCAAACGGGTGAGACATGTGAAAGGAAAACGAACGTACGCCAATCCAGACAAATATGACGATGGTACTAATGGTACTAATAAACGATGCTTCGGCTGTTAGCTGTAAAGTTGGATGAGCTCGAGACAAAGGCTGATAAGTCGGATATTAACAGATAAGCCAATACTCTCCCCGCGTGTTAAACACGAAATCGAGGGGCCGCGATTATCATGTTGGGATTGATTGTACTGCTGCGCATTACAGACAGTCATGTTTACGCCGTCGAGTGTCGTCATCACGCCAACTACTGGTATTGCCACGAATGGATTAGTAGGGGGGGATGAGCGATGATCCTCGTCTCAATCGTCTGCGAAGTGAGGGAAAGGTAGCAGGAGTCAGGAAGTTGGAGATGGCGGAATATAGAAGGAATATATACTCGCACATTACGAGAACGCAGTTTTAATGGCCATACAGCGGCGCGGAGAACCTGTGACGGCTGACCCGGCAGTTAGGATGTCCACATATCGCAACCTGGGTGAAAACATTGCCCGATTCCACTTTCGTATGGGCGCCTTGATGTAATTGATGAAGTTGCCGTGCAAGACAAGGCATAATTTCCGGAGGAAGCTCATCGGAAGCTCACCGCTATGGAAGGGAATAATCATTATCCTTCATTGCGGCGTACAAGTAGCGCGCGTAGCAATCAACTATGCGCCGTGGAGCGCGGTTAAGAAAACGTAAGACTTCGCAAGTATAGGAACGAATTCTGGATCCTGAACAGACTGGCGAGGTTGCGAGGTCCCAGGACCAGGATCTACAGAAGGTTCAGTTGGACTCGGACACCACAAGAGACCAGTGGACGCTTACTGATCGATTTGTACGTGTTAGGGTCCGTCCTATTCCCTTTTCTTTTCCCTTTCCATCACCGACTTTTGCATTGAACCTTGTTTTTCACAGAATACCGGTCTAAATTTTCGGGTTTCGCACCTAGTATTTCGTTGAAGGACGCTCCGAGTCTTCCCATCATTTAGCCATGAAGGCTCTACATTGTTCATCGCATCATATACCCATCGAAACATCCCGTCTGGATGTTTCCATGGGTCTATGAATCAATGAACAAGGGTGGCCAACAACTGTAATCCAGAGTAATGCTGTCTGATCTTGTTGATGGTAAGTATTTCAGGTAGGGTTCAATTTTATTCGGTGGAGCATTCTGAAGCGGCCGCGGATCCCACTGATGTCCCCCATCGACAGCGGCGAACGACAGACAATGTCTTTTATACAATGTCTATTACGTGTTGCCGCCTCGGTCATCTGCTGTGGTATGTCAAGGAAAATCCACTCGACGAATGAGAAAACAGTTTCAGGTTCAATATCAATTAAATAACTCGCAACGTGTCCCCTCCACTTCGGAAAACGTTCTCGCTGTCCACTTGGCCGCGAGAGAATTGGGACCCCGAAAATCAGTCCGGATGAATCCAACCGAGTCATGGGGTCCTCGAACAATTTTACACTTCCGCCGCCATAAACCGATGGGATCAAACATAAATGGCCACGAGCACTCGGTTTCAGAGTGGAGATCGAGTCAGAAATCGCTGTACGAAGGATCGTACAGTACAGTATCTGTCCCTTTCTCGTATCGGGGAAGGATCTGCGTCTGCTGGCACGTTATCCATTGGTATGCAGCGCTATGGTATCAGATATATATGCAAAATATATACAATTGATAATTCAATTGTGATGAATATGATGTGTTTGTAAACCGTGCTGCTCTGTATTGTGCTATACAGTATCCAGGGGGAAAGAAGACGAAGGGGTAACTGCTCCAGGTCCACATTCATCTTGGTTAGATGTCGTCTGATATTCGTCTAGAATTGACGCGATATGGTGTTGCGCCGTCCCTAGGGCCCTCATCCTCCAGCGCCCCTGGGGCCGGCTCTGGACTGTGTTGGATTTCCAATACGTCGGGAATCATCGCCGGGCCAGGACCTTGAGCCAGTTCTACTTCCTCCCCACCGAGTTCCTCGGGACGAGAGAAGAGGAGGAGTTCCGGTTTGAGAATCAGGAACAGGATGACATTGATGGTACCGGAGAGGTAGAATATTGAGTTAGCGAAAAATGTGGCCGCCGGCGGTACATGGTGATTACTGAACTGTAACCACCGTGCTATGCTGAGAGGGAGGACGATGACGGAGTATGCCAGGGGGTAACTGATGATCGATAATCTGTGAGCGGGATTCAGGACTCGAACAGTGATGCTTACAGAAGCATTCCCAACGCAGCTCGCCTCTGTGCATATTCACTCCTCCGATCTTTCAACCAATGAAACCTGTACTCTTCATCGACCGACCAGAAACCCTCCGCCCAGAAATACAGTGGGATGTATAGCATCACCGAAACAAATAGTGCGATCCACATCCACACGTATTCGCCCCCAACGCGGTCTTTCGCGTAATGGGGGCTGATCCAGCACCAAAACTGACCCAAGTAATGTCAGCAGTGAGGAAATGACTGGAAGGAATAGAGTTAAATTACGCACAGGCGTAGGCGTTTCATAATGCTTGTTCGCGCTTGGGCCGATGCTGGCCCAAAGCGTAATGAAAAGGCAAGCAAGACCGACCAGGCCAAGGGCAAAGCCACGCTCTCTTAGGCCAACTTTCCACACAGCCCCTGCGAAAGTATGGATAGCCAGAAACTGGTAAGGTGTACATCAGCGGGTCTCAGAAGCAAAGACATTATGAGAGGGGACATACGAGGGTCATCAGGGCGACTCCGAGGTCACCAATCTGTTCGACAAGGCCTTGTGCTGTGCAATAGGGCCCTGTGGTGACGACCCCGTTGTGAGCCCACCTGATATTAAGGATACCACCAATTGCTTGCACAAGGTCGAACATAAAAAGCGAGGTCTATCGTACAATTCAATAAGCCGAGCAAATGTCAGCAGGTAAACTGTCAGGCAGACCATGAAGATGTCAGAAGGCTTCTGGAACAACTTCCAGTTACTATTATTTGGGAACTCCTTCCTATACCAATATACGTTCCGCTGTGCAACATCCTCGTCAACCATCACAAACACGTGAAAGGAAGTCGGACGTACGCCAATCCAGATAAATATGACGGTGACAAAAATGAAACTAAGGGTCGATGCTTCGGCTGTCACCTGTAAAGTTGGATGAGTTCCGAGTCGAGCCGGAAACAGATAAGCTAGATGCTCACAACTAAGCCGATACTGTCCCCGCGTGTCAAACACGTTGGATTGTTGATACTGCGCATCGCAAACAACCGTCATCAATACTGCCGTGAATGATTTGGAAATATGCGACCGGCGACGACACTCTTCTCGATCTTGTCTACAAAGAGCGAGAGGAGGGAGGGCAGAGGATCAGGAAGTCCGAGTCGGAGACGATGGAAATTAAAAGGAATCCACGTTCGTTCATCACAAGAGCGCCTGTGTTGATAGGCCATACAGCGCTGACCCCTGAGATGATTGACTGGTCGTGTGGTGTAACAATTAGCGCTAATATTCAGCATGCATAGCCTGCGACATTACAGCTGTATTCGAGGCGCTCGTTGTACCCTGTGCCAAGTGCGACTGTCAGCGTCCAATCTCCGAGTCCTATGCTCCCACTCACGCTTGCCTGAATGTTAAGGACATGAAAATGAGAGGTGGAAGTGTCACGGATCAAATGTCGTTGGCCTGATTAGGAAAATGATGTCCTCGTATGTAGCCAGTTCCGCTGGGAAAACCGTTGTTATGCTGTTTTTCAGCAGGGAAGAGAACAGGGACGTCTGTCAAACGTCAGCCACTACAGTACCGTACTGTAGTAGGATAAAAACCATCCAAGGAACCATCAAATGAGCCGGAAATTATTCAAACCTTCAAGCAGTGCCTCGACTCGAGGCTGCCGCCGCGCCGCTTTGCTGGCATTCTTCAGGTTCAAGTTCACGCTTTCAGGGTCGCCTTACCACAGTATGCTGCTCGGCATTCCGGGTTACGGTGCAGGCCGGTGTCCCGGTGCCCACGCAATTTGTAGTGTTTCGCATCGCCATACCAATTTGATTGACAGATGCACACAGCAAAAATGCCCATGGGCATGGGGTTAGGACGTCAAATTAACAGCTAATCCTGTGGCACTTTCGTAACCAAGCTAAATGCCGTACCACCCCCACTCGAAGCCGAGCTACTGGAATCGAATCCTTTCTGGAGATGAAGCCAAAGCGCTGAAACAAAGACTGCGACGTTGACGTTTATCGTATTGGGATTATCCAAGTAATTTTACTGACGGTTGGAAAGATCTCCATGTACCCAAGGTGCGCCTGTCCATTATAAACATCTCAGTCATGGTTGAGGTCATGGTTTTGTTAGCTGGTTACCTCAGAGCCTGCTTTTCGCTACTATACCCTCTCCTACTGCCCGGATCTGCGCTGGTCGCAGATGATGTTGTTCGATTTTCATAGTTCAACCCTGCTGTACAGGGTCATAAGTATAATATGTCAAACTCTGGTCTATGGTTAGTGCCCATTCTCATCTTGTATTGGCACTGACCTACCCATCCATGGCACAAGGGTATATGTTGTAAGGATCCTTTGTTTTGATTCTTTCCCCCCCAATGCCTTTTGACATGTGCAAAGTCTTGTTTTTGAGCTCACTGGCATTGGGACTAAGAGAGATAGGAAAAAATAATTATGTTCATGTGAGATGGAAAGTACAGCATACTGAGCATAGAGCTATCAAATGTATGTGCAACCAGGCCAAAAGAAGCAGAAGCCTATAGGCATCAGAGGTAGTGACCTGTATGACAAGAATCAGCTGAAGCCTAATGATGCCAGCTCATGACAACACATTCCTCACACGATGGGCAAAGGGATCAAATAATGTCCAATATAGATTATGCTGAAGATATTAAATAAATATGGTCTGATTATGTACTTTTCAATTCAATTCCTCACTAAGCAGACTATATTTATTTAAAATTGGCAACTTGTCAACTTATTGGACATTATTTAATCTCTTAGTCAACTATAAGTAGACTCTTCTTATCTGTTCCTGCCTGTGGTGTCATTGGGACCTTGTAAATCTGCCAAAGTCAAATAAAAGTGAGTGGTGGTTGTGTACTTGTGATTGGCAAAGATGGAATAACTTCCATCTTTGCCAATCACAAGTACACAACCACCACTCACTTTTATTTGACTTTGGCAGAGCTACAGGAGGTGGTTGACCCACTCAAGGTCCCAAGTTATGAACCAATACAGGTTGGGTTGCCCCAATCACTGATCCAATGTTGTTCAAGGATTGCCCTGCCATTTGCAGGAATTATCATCCCCAAGAGAGTGGCCTCCATTCCCCCAGGGAATTCAGTGGACAAATACACAAAGAGAAAATGGTGGAGACTCACAAGTTGTAAGGCATTGACATTTCTGCCCACCCATCTGCCAGATTGGTGGGGAGAAATGCCAATGCCTTGAAGGACCGGTGCAAGAACTTGATAAAATTGAATGGCATTGTCCTTTGTAGGTCATAGTCAGGGCGGCGGGCGCTTGTATCGACTCATTCACGGCGTGCAACACAAAAAACACACTTGGCCATCGAGAATCTGACGTGGTCCTGCACGTTCAGCATCACTCTTAAGCAGGGCTTGCTGTCCAACCTTCTGTTCATGTCAACATCTGTGCAAGATGCGTGGGTGGGAATAATGCCGGCCACACCATCGTTGCGCCTATCGGCCCCGAACGCGTGCAAACGACCTTCGCTTTCCATCTCTTACCAAGCGGTGCGTTGACATTCTATCCTCTGCTCATGGCTGGATAACCGACAACCAACTCCTCTTTCTTCGTGGTATAAGGACTGATCGATATCGCCGTCACGGGCATCATTGGCTCTGGCGTTGTTGTGCATATCCCGTCTTTCTTCGACGAGTTTGACGCTCTGCTCGAGAAAGGTAAGCAACCATCTTTTTTCGCACACCCGTTTCTCACCTAGCTGACGCCGAATAGGGCTGGATTGCACGAACAGACTTTTCATTCCCGATCGCGCGCATCTTGTCTTTGACTTCCACCAGATCGTCGACAAAGGCGTTCCATGATGAAAACAGGACGAAAGGACTCTACAATCGATCACGGACGATGCTCTTCGTGATGACGGTGATCATATTCGCGTTATCGACCATGCATTGGGTCATGTCGGTCGTCGTCACCTTTCTGGTCATCAGGGCATGGTTCAGCGAGCTCGATCCTACCGCTCACTCTCCACCAAATTGGCTACCGATGCTCAGTGCCATTCTTCTCGTCAATGTCCGTGCGACCTTTTGATTTAACGATATCACCACTGCGGTGCATCCCGCGATCTGACGCGTCTCCCAAAAATTCCTTTAGTTAGCTCATCATCGCTGATGGCGTCGTTGTCTGGCGAGCTTGGGTCATCTGTGCTGACCAGAAGAAGGCCATCTTGATGACGCCGGTCATCGCCCTTGTAATCGACAGCCGTGCGCCTGCCTTCCTTTCATCTCCCTCTTCTTATCTACTTTACCCCATATACTCTGCTTCGAACTTTCACAGTCGTTTACGTGACTACAGTCGCAGTGAAGGCTGGCTTGCTCATCACCCCAGACTGTGCTCAAAGCCATAAAGACCTCGCTCACATCATCGACGTTACCCAAGTAAGCAACCTGGTGCTGTCCTTGCTGACCAACGTCCTCGCAACGTCCATCATAGCTACCAAGAGTTGGTGCGTCCTAGTCATCTTGTATCCTATGTCGACCTTTGCTCCTCTGATGTCAACACACGCGCGTGCTGAAGGAAATATCGCAAGGCTTTGATAACCCATAATGTCGATGGACATACTTCTACGGCAAGTAAAGTATTGGGTTTCCTGGTCGAGTCCGGTATGCTCTATATCTTGATCGGCGTAAGTTCTATATCAGCACACAGTCACGACCGAGTCGTCATAAACCTTCCTTTTTCTTCTTTTCTCGCCAGGCCATCCTCTTGGCCTCCTCCCTTATCCACATGTGCTTTGAGACGCTCGGCGGCATACTGGCCCCCGTGGGTGTACAACTTGCGGTGCGTTCAGTCTTAACGAACCGCTACTTGTGTTAATTCCGCAATGTTGGCTCGTATAGGGAATTTATCCAATTATCGTGCTCTTAGTTGTGGACTTGAGCAACTCATTCAAGTCCACATCATATCATTCATCCGGTTCTATACGTGACAATGACGATCAGACTTCACTCTTGGAACCTCTGAGCTTCGCCACTGGAACGGATTCGCATCAATCATCCGGATCGAACCAGGGAAGACAAAAGCTACCGCATACTAGCGTAGGAATTAATACGGATCGGAGGATTACTTCGCAGCTTGGAGGGTTGCATAAGTTAGTTGTCAATCGAACTTACAACAGTGCATAATATCTCTGCCTCACAACATAATTATAAGTTTTGCTCGTTAATGCCCTCAATACAACTCTTCATAGTCAGTCCCAACTCCAAGATACGTACGGATATCCTGCGGGTCGACATTATGCTGCCGAGTGAAATGGGTCATCAAAATCAAATAATTGTCTACATATCTTTTGTCAGCTTCCGTGTACGGAACACCACGTGGGAAGGAAGAAAAGGGCAAGTGATAATCTTCACCCACCCGTGTGGCGCAACGCGGCTTCCCGCGCAAGTATCACGGCCCTGCGCTTCTCTTCTACCCTGACCGGGTCACATGCGCCGTACGCTTCAAGTTCACCTTGCAGCTCAGTAAGCGTTTTCCTCGCGGACGCCAGCTGAGTCAGCGCCGCGCTGCGTTGGTCCTAAAAGCGACGAGAAAGAAAGAGACATATAAGGTATAAAAGTTAGGTTAGACGATTTGAAGTTTACACTCACACTCTCGGGTCGAGCAGCACGCTCTGCGGCAATGGCCGAGTGCAGCTCCGCCAATTGTTTCTCGCTTACGGCTTGCGCTTCTGTGGCCCCATCAAGGCGGTTTTGCATCTAGAATTTGTTATCGTTGGTCGACGCCGGTCGGTTAGCCCGCGGAGGGCCTGTGACAGTGACAGAAACGTACGATCGCACCCCTCTGAGAAGGGAAGCTCCAGAAGACTGCCCAGTCCGACATACGCAAAGCGCGTTGAATATACATCCGGTGATCGGGAGCAAGCCACAGTTGAGCCACCTACAATTTGATGACCCGATTTTATCCGACTGGACGAGATTGTCGTCGACGAGTGACTGTAAGACTTCCTTGACGGATTGCGAAACTAACGAACGAACAACGAGTATATGCCCTCGTGTGAAAACAAGACCAAAAAGAAATCCGTGGAAATGAGCAATAATCACCGATTGCCTTCATTTTGGGCCCGAGCTTCTCCAGCTCCTTTAGCTATTGGCGTGTCGCGTAATTCATTTCCTGTACCACAGGACTTGCTCAATAGGGTAACTAAAAACTCACCTGAAAGAAGTCCTTCTGCAGAAGGTGTCAAGTATCCCGGGTACGAGTGGACTAGGAAAATAACAAAGCCTACTGTCTCATGAAAGATTTCCAGTAGCTTGACTCTTTTCTCTTCTGCTGAGAGGCCGCGGGGCGCCTGTAGGAAGAGGGGGTCAATATATGATGCGCATTTAGGACGGCGCCTCACCATAGCCGAGAATTTCGTGTTCGTTGGCACTTGACTTCTGTGGGTATTTCTATGTCACGTAAGGCGACACAGGATTAGACGCAGGTGCAACAAGGAACGAAAAATGAAAACACCACCAGTATGTATGCGCGGTATCCGATCACATGACCAGACACAGAAAAACTGCACGCCCGTCGCATATGTTGGGATCCCGTCAACCGTCAATTATGCAATGTTAAAGCATACAAATATTTCTGGAGTATGGACAGGTCCTGATGACAACGAGTGAAGGAGCGTGAGGGTAGGTGAGAGGCAGTGTCCGTGAACGTGATAGACAAACCATGTGGGTGCACGAGAACCAAAATAAGCAAACGGACGATACCGGATAGAGCGAAAATACGGGGAAACAGCGAGAAAAAAGAAATAAGACCAGGGGAACACGAAGAACCAATAATGAAAAGTGGGGAACGGGGGAGTATAGATATTTAAAAAGACCCCAAGATGAGAAAATCGACCTACTGTAGCAAATGAAGGTTCTGGTCACCAGACGGGTAACGGTACGCAACAAATTCCGGGCTCTGGTCAACGAGGGACTCGATGTTTTTGCGTGTCGTAAGGGACATCGACAACCGCGGAAACGCGTGTCCTTGCCCGGCTTCTGCTTCTGCCGTCAAGTTCCCATAATGCATACCCAACTCTGCCTCATGCCGCGCGTCCGATCCCGACGACCGCCCTAATGAGAACTCGACAGGTTCTGAACCCTGCATCGGGACAGAGTTCTTCCGTCCGAACAGTGATGCAAAGCTAAACCTACTCTTGCGCTTCGTTGACTGCTGCTGAGATGCTGAAACGAGCGCGTTACGCGAACCACCGAACATGCCGTACTTTTCCGGGTCGATACCAGTACGGCGAGAGGGCAACGATTGGATTGCAAGGCTCGGAGGTGAGTTGCCAAGTCCATTGAATGACTGCCGCCGCCTTTCCTCTCGAGCAAATGGTGGCTGAGGTGCAGTGAGTACCTGTCCACCGTTGACTTCACGCATATCATAAGAGAATAGTGTGCGCGGTCGAGTTTCTCCCCGAGCAAGGGCTGGTGATTGTGGTTGGCCTGGAAGTGGTGGAAGCATCTTATCTTGCCATCTCGGTGATGATGTTGGATGCATTGTCTGGGTTACAGACGCCGGGATTGGTGGGACCGGTGGTAGGGGATTGCTCAGGGTTTGTGACACGCGACGACGCAAATCGGGCTCCGAAGTTGTGGGGTGCACATTTCGCTGATTCGCCGAGGCTTGCAAATTATCTTCCTCTGGTACAGGTGACGGTATTTGTTCTCCATCACTGTCGGCCAGAGTCGCTTTACGGCACTCAGAAAGCTCAGAGATGACTACTGGCCGTGATGAAGTCGGGGATGGAAGTAAGCTGGAAGGTGCGGTTGGCGAAGACATGCCGACAGAAGATAGGGCATAATTAGGAGAAACTGACGATGGGAGGGAAGGCGTAGAGACGTGCCGTAGGGCAGAACTTGCATTATCGCCGGTGCCTCGACTGACCAAATACGATAATGGGGGTGGTGGTGCCAGAGGATAGTCGTCATCATGCGCGCGGTCGAGCGAGCGTGTTTTGGACAGGTCAGGAAGAGGAGTCGGAGTATTTTTCGATGTTCCCATAACAAAGCGCCATATCTTTGCTAGACTCTTCCTCTTCTTTTGCCTGTCCTCGGACTTTTGCTCAATGCCTCGTGAAGGAATCAGCGCCGAGCTATCCCGCCAACTGTCAATTGTTTGGTATCTATCGCCCAATTCAACCGGAGAATGGTGCAACCGCTCGCCGCCAGGTTGCAGAGCAAGGCTAGAAGAGACGCTCTGATCAGGGGAGCAACGGAAACCATGGGAAAAGGAACGAACTGCATGTCTACCATACTTCCGCTCATTCCTGAAGCCGCTATGCTGTCCGAGCTTAGGAACGATGGGGCAAGGTTCCGCGCGCCAAAGAAGCGCGTCCGTCGGGGTGACGCACCCACAGAAACCATGCTGAGGGCTTCAACGGATGCGTTCGATTGCATACCTCGTGTTACTAGAGTGTCAGCTGGAGAGGTCAAGACACTCATGGGACGGGATGTCGACGAGCGCGATGGAAGAAGAGGAAGACCACTGTCCGTGTGTGGCAAGGGGCTCGTCGAATACATTGAAGCAACGTCGAAAGCCGAACCCCGAGAAGACTTTCGTGCGCGCGCTCGTTTCTCCTCGCGGCGCCGCTGTTGGCGCTCATCACGGTCTTCCTTGCGAACATCTACGTGCTCAACGACCATGCCATTCTCTAACACGGTAACTTCACGGCTTTGGCCATTCGTTTGGGTAGGGAGATGCAACATCGAGGAGCGTCCGGTCTTAATTCGTAATCCACGGTCATCTGGTGAAGTTGCCGCGCCAAGTTCGTAGGCTGAGCGACTCGCACGAGCATGTGCTAACGCCTCCGCCTCGACGAGTGTTCGCTGCATCCTGACATACTTCTCAAGTGCTTCCCCTTTGGAGGCAGGCTCTTTGGGATTCTGAGGTGATAATGAATCAGACCAAACTGTCGGCGAAGTCATGAGGTAACAAGACGCGCACCAACGTGAGCCATAACTTCAAATTGGCTTCCGATAAGCGCCCTCCGCGGGCCCTGGGCCTTTGTTGTTCCAGGGGCGAGATGCCCATTGTTTCCTCTTCTAACTCGCGTCTTAGCAACTCCTCATAATGAACGTCACTCTCACGCGCCCATATGCCGGGTGAGGTGACGTCTACGCCTGCCAAGTCCTGGTCGCGCATAGCACATTCCACGCAGACCTCCTCGGCAGGCAGCGGTTGTGAGGTTAAAACGGGATTGATGGGAGTTGGCGCTGGCGCTGGGTTGATGTAGGTGG
>WNFQ01002192.1_pt1 | contig 23873 bp, 24 predicted proteins | sample 5400171 | NCBI WGS metagenome assembly WNFQ01 (sample SAMN13153356, study PRJNA577476) | soil metagenome | isolation source: 20 cm soil under Madrone tree | place: USA:California | collected 2016-06-14
CTTGCCTGACCGTCGTTCTCATGGATAGTGCGGAAGGTTCTCAGCGCACGGGAGTTGCGAGTCGAGCGCTGACGGTATTCGGGTTGCCGAACAGCCCGGGAAATTGATCATGCGAAAGGATTCAAATGGCTAACCTAACGAAACGGGAAATCGTTGTAAGGATTAGTAACGATACCGGAATGGTCCAGCATCAGGTTTTTGAAGTAGTCCAGCGGACGCTCGATTTGATCACGGATAGCTTGGCGCGGGGAGAAGACGTCGAGCTCCGGAATTTTGGGATCTTCGAAGTGCGGCTAACCAGGGAACGAGTCGGCCGTAATCCCAACCAACCAGGCAGCAGCTTCAAAATCCCCCCTCGAGCGACGGTTAAGTTTAAATCCGGAAAGATTATGCGGCAAAAGGTCGCAAAGCTTTCACCGGTTCTCAAGCAAGCCGAGATGGTAAAAAGCGGCTCGGTGCCGCAAACGAATCATTAGCGGGACAGCTCGCCTTATAAGAATCTCGACGCTAGCGGTCGTGCGGTTGCCACTGTTCAAGGAGCGACCGAATCGCTTTAGATATGGTGGTTTGATTCGGATTAATCGGCTGCATTCGGAAACGGTCCATCTGCTCTCTGACAGTGGGTGGCACAAATCGGCCCTTCTGCCGGCGAATTTCCTCTGCTTTCACCTCATGTCGCGTCTTGTTTACGCGTCTTGCTTCCAACTCCTCAACCAGAATCCGCCGGGCCAAAAACCGGTTTAGCGCCTGGCTCCGTTCACGGGTACATCGTACTCGCACCCCGCTGGGAGGATGATAAATGGCTACTCCCGATTTGCGAAAGAATGTCTCTTCCAGCTCATTCTCCCGACAACCAAGAGCCAGCATTTTTTCCTGGAGCGCCTTCGCTTTCTTAACAGAGACGGGAAAAGAGATCACCGATTGGAGAAGAAAGTTTATTCTACCTGAGCAAACGGTTTAGGCCTGCAGTCACGCGTAAATGAGATAATTGAAAATCGCTTGCGGAGCTAGGCAATAGCGACCGAATCGAATGCAAAATCATCACAGTGTATGTTTTGGCTGGGCGATTGTTCAATTCGGAATGAAACTTTCTGCAGTGTCTTATCATTTTCCGAAAAACGCAAGAACGAGATAGCAATTCGAGCACTGATTGAATGACTCGGCCGCCACGTTGGCGTTCAACGCGAAATTAGTTAAGATAGTATCCGGCCATGGCTTCAGAACTTCTCACGACAAATCGTAAAGCGCTCACCATAAACTTGGATGAAGCAAAATACGGCACCTTTGCAGAGATCGGTGCCGGACAAGAGGTCGCCCGGCAATTTTTTCAAGCAGGAGGCGCTGCCGGCACCATCGCGAAATCGATTTCGGCGTATGACATGAAGTTCAGCGACGAAATCTACGGGAAAGCGGCCCGTTACGTTTCGAAAGAGCGACTGGCCAAGATGCTCGAGCATGAGTACGACTTACTGATCCAGCGCCTGAAGGAAGTGCGAGGCGACCGAACCACATTCTTCGTTTTCGCGGACACGGTCGCCGCCCGCAACTTCAAAGGAACCAATGAATGCCATGGTTGGATGGGAGTGCGTTTTCAGGCAGAGCCGGGCTCGGCATCCAGCGACATCATCATGCATGTCCGAATGTGGGATAAAGAGAATATCCTGCAGCAACAAGCCCTGGCGATCATTGGGGTAAATCTAATTTACGGCGCCTTCTATTATCTGAACGATCAAGACAAATTCATTCAGTCGCTGGCCGACAACTTGTCCACGGACCGCATCGAAGTGGACATGATCAATTTTAGTGGCCCACTTTTTGAGAACGTTGATAACCGGCTGATGAGTTTAAAGCTCGTTGAATACGGGCTGACCAACGCGGTGATGTTCGGCCCGCAAGGCGAAGTGCTTCAACCTTCCGAGGTGCTCCACAAGAAATCAATCTTGGTCGAGCGCGGTAGCTTTCGGCCAGTCACACTGGTGAACGAAGACATGATCCGGTGCGCTCTCGCACAATTTCTGCAAGAGCCGGTAGTCCAAGGCGTCGATATCCTCGTGCTGATGGAGATTACAATGCACAACCTGTTGGCCTCCGGAAACATCGATCATGAGGACTTTCTAGCTCGGGTTGATACGCTAGCTGCGATCGGCAATTACGTACTGATCTCGAACTACCGGGAGTTCTTTCGATTGACCTCTTATTTCCGCCGCTATACGAAGCAGCTGGTTGGGGTCGTCATGGGTATCAATAATTTGCTCGAGGTTTTCAACGAGAGATATTACGAGAATTTGGAAGGCGGAATCCTCGAGTCCTTCGGACGATTATTCAAAGCGAATACTAAGCTCTACATCTACCCGATGCGAAAGAGTGCGTTCGACCGGTATTGCCAAGGTGGTGGCTATTCCCCGACCCCAGCTCTCGGCACCTCCTCTCATCCGTTGGCCAACGATGTCTGGATTAATGCCACCAATCTGCAAGTAGAGCTTCACCTGCGTAACCTCTACGCTCACCTTCTGGAGAATCACTATCTTGCCCAGATTGTTGGATTCGATCCTGGCGCCATGAACATTTTTTCGAGGGATATTCTCGCTAAGCTTCACGCCGGAGAAACGGGCTGGGAGTCGGCAGTACCAGCGAAAGTAGCCGCTTTGATCAAAGAACGGCATTTGTTTGGGTACTATCAGCCAGAACCGGCCGAAGTGAATCCGGTGGCGTAAACAAAGTTTCCGCGACGGCCAGTATGCGACGGAACGATACGATCAGAGTGAGCTGCCATCGCTCGATCGGTCCGCACCGTTTCCGTTAAGGTCATGAACCCCTTAGAGCAACGCATCGGCTACAAGTTTCGAAATTCGCTCCTGTTGGCGGAAGCCTTGACGCATCCTAGCCTTGGGCACGAGACCCAACGGCATCATTTCGACAATCAGCGGTTGGAATTCCTCGGAGACGCCGTCCTCCAGCTGATCTTTACCGAACATCTATATCGACTTTTTCCCCACTTCAGCGAAGGACAATTGACCAAACTTCGCTCTCGGCTTGTTTCGCGCGAGGGATTGAAGGTGCACTCAATTAACATAGGCCTCGGAACCTATTTAATGATGGGGCGAGGCGAAGAAGCGAGTGGAGGCCGAAAACGGGCGTCGATCTTGGCCGATGCCTTTGAAGCGTTGGTCGGAGCGATGTATCTCGATAGTAATTTGGAGACCGTTCGCCGCTTTATTCTGGATGAAGCGCAAGGCGATATCCATCTGCTATCGCTGCAGCCGCTCGAGGTAAATCCCAAGGGGCAACTCCAGGAAATTCTGCAGGCCATTTCGGCCAAGAGCCCGATCGGGAAGGACTCGAACTGGGAGTCGGAGACGGCTCCAGCAAAAAACAGGCGGAAACAGCTGCTGCGCTGACAGCATTGCATGCACGTCGTTGGGAGGAACAAGCAGCCCTTGAACCTCCCAATACGGCCGGAGTCGATTCAGAAAGCAGGTAAAAGAAAATTCGGAAATATTGGTTGGATGAGACGGAGCCAAAGCCCTGCGCGGGTAAGAGCGTCGCGACCGATCGATTGTCCCTCCTACCCAAACCAAGCCCGAAGCGACGGATAGATCTCCTTATATCGAGCAAACGCATCCTCATATCGCTCGGAGCGCTCCTGATTAGGTTCAGTCACTTCAGCGAAAACTGGCGCAAACTCCTTGGCTTCCTCAAAGCCTTGCAGTACACCAGCCGCTATACCACCCTGAATCGCGGCGCCCACCGCCGCCCGCTCGGCCGAATTCTCGTCGCTGCCGCGAAGGAGCGGCCTCCCCAAAACGTCTGCCAGAATCTGTCGCCAAAGCGGACTGGCTAAACCGTTGCCAGAGACGATCCAATCGTCTACCGTCGCTCCGGTCTCTTCCATCGCTTCTACGATCTGTCGCAAAGAGAATGCGACTCCCTCCAACAGGGCGCGAACAAAGTGCGAACCTTGATGACGGAGAGTCAATCCGATAAAGCTTCCCCGCGCCTTCGGATCCATAATGGGAGAACGTTCGCCGACCAGATATGGGAGAAAAAATAAGCCTTCGCAACCCGGCTCGATTCTTTCTGCCTGCCGATCCATCTCGGAGTAAGAGACGGTCTCTCCGTAGAGAGTCTGGCGCAGCCAACGCAGTGCCATACCGGCCGCCAACATTGCCCCAAGTAGATACCACCGTCGACGATCGGCATGACAAAAGGCGTGCAGCCGCGCCTCCGGATCTACCAACGGCGCCGACAGCGGCAAAAAAATTTGTCCGCCAGTGCCGACTGTCACCGAACCGCGGCCAGGTTCAAAGAGGCCGTTACCGACTGCTTGGGCTGGTTGATCAGCGCTGCCCATTGCCACCGGAATACCCGAACGAAGACCAAGAGCTTCGCCAGCTTGAGCGGCCAGTTTCCCGGCCAGTTCAACCGAGTCTCGAATTTTCGGAAAGATCGCGATTGGCATTTGGAGTTTCTCGATCACCGGATCGGACCAGACCAGATTGGCTACATCAAATAAACCGGTCGCTGCCGCATCGCTCGGATCGGTTGCCAGGTCGCCACATAGTCGGAACCGCAAATAATCTTTCGGCAGGAGAATTGTGCGAAGCTGATCGAACCGCTGTCGATCGAACCGCTGTAACCAGAAGAGTGTTGAGATAAGGAACCCAGCCGCAGGAGCAGTCCCACAGACAGTCGCCAAAATACGTCGCTCGACGCGCTCTTCGATCTCTGATAGCACCGAAGCTCCCCGTTGATCGGCCCAAATAATGGCATTGCCCAGCGGTTTTTGGGCCTTGTCCAACAGCACGGGACCATGCATTTGGCCGGAAAATCCAATGGCCAGAATTTCCGGCTGACCAGCAGCACTCATTGCCGCTCGGACCGCCTGAGTCGTCGCGCTCCACCATTGTTCCGGATCTTGTTCAGCCCAACCCGGCTGAGGAGTCAAAATCGGGTACTCGACCGAACCAAGACCCAAGATCTTGCCCGAAGCGGAAACGGCGACCGCTTTCACGCTGGAAGTGCCAAGGTCAATCCCAAGGAGCGCACTCATAGATGTCCGAGTCCGAATCTCGGGTAGAGACGATTCAACCTCCAGTTCCGAGGTATCAGCCGCAATGGTTGGAGCGGGAGAAGTCAACATGGCAAAAACGAAGACTCAGCTAAGGCCATACTGCATGGCCTTCTTTTTCAAGAACTCCAAGCCTTTGACTGCTAGTTGCAGAGGTTCATAACGGCTCTTCCGCCAAAGACAGGTCGCTCCAATCAAATCAGGATTGATCGCGGCAAACGCCTCTAGCACTAGTGGACCCTGGTATTGAATCTCCTTCAAACCCTGAAATACATCGTCCCAATCAACTGTTCCTTCACCTGGTAACCCCCGGTGGCTTTCTGACATATGGATGTAACCGGCAAACTTGCCTGCTTGTTTGAGCGCCGTGCTAAACCGATCCTCCTCAATGTTCATATGGTAGGTGTCAAAGTGAATAATGAAATCATCGACACCCATCATTCGGAAATATTCACAAGCGTCTTCGCCGGTATTGCAGAGATAGGTTTCATAGCGGTTCACTGGCTCGATTCCAAGCGCCACACCCCTCGGCTGAGCATAGCTGCGAAGCTGAGTTAGAACGTCGGCAACCTTCTTCTTTTCGTCGTCGGTCGGAGGCTGGCGGGTCAAAGTTCCAAGATTGCAATACAAGCAGCCGAGAAGCTGTTTTCCCCCAAAGTCGGCTACGCGATCGATGGCATTTTTTAGGAACTGCAGAGCACCCGACGGATTGTAGGGAAGATGTGCAACCTTTGGTAGACAGAGAGAAGCGACACCGGTAATTCTATTTTGTGATAACGCTTTCGCTACCATTTTGGAATCAAATTCGGCGGGCTTGAGCAGCGGAATCTCGATTTGATCAAACCCCAGTTCAGCGGCTTGGCCGATGACGCGCGGAGCGATTTGATTATTCCAGAAACCGTCCAAAGCAAACGCGTGAATTCCGTATTTCGGCATATTGAATCGGTGGGTTGTAAAGCGAACGTCAGCGAACGTCAATAAAAGCCGGTTGTCGTTCGTTGGTGTTCATTGTCGTTCGTTGACGTTCGCTGGTTAGTCAAAGGAACTTCCCCGGGTTAAATATCCCGGAGGGGTCCAGAGCATTTTTGATTATCTGATGCAGCTTCAGGTTCTCTTTGGTTACCGCCGCTGGCCACCAGCGTTTTTTTGCCAGCCCGATTCCATGCTCTCCAGTAATCGCTCCTTCCCAAGCGATGACTTGGCCAAACAGCTCATCCAGAGCGGCGTCCATTCTCTGCCGCGCTTCGGTGTCATCCGGATTCGCCACCATAATATTTACGTGGATGTTCCCGTCGCCAGCGTGCCCGAAGCAGGCCACCGGAAAACCGAAACGCTCTTGGAGTTGGTCAGCAAACCGGACCAAATCCACGATTCTTCCTCGCGGAACGGTTACATCCTGATTTAACTTTGTTAGACCAGTAGCCTTAAGCGATTCGGAAAAACCTCTCCGCAAATCCCATAACTGTTCACACTCCTTCTCACCGAAAGCACTCTCAACGGTTAGCGCGCCAAGGGATCGTACCTGGGCGCCTAGTGCTTCGAGTTCAGATTGCACGGATTGCTCCTGTCCATCGAGATCGATCAATAAATGAGCGTCCCCTTGAGGAACGATCTGTTTGGCTAAGTGTGCCCTCGCGGCCTCTAAGGTAAATCGATCGGCGATCTCCAGAGCCGACGGGAGGAATCCAGACTGCAAAATCTCTTGAACGGCGGTGGCAGCCCCCTCGATCGTCGGAAAGCTCGCGGAAAGCGACGCTCGGGCGGGCGGCAACGGAAGAAGTCGCAACGTCGCTTCGGTGACTACGCCCAGCATCCCCTCTGATCCAACGAAAAGTCCTACTAAGTCGAAGCCGGTCTTGTTTTTCCACGTCCGCCCCCCAACCTTGACAACCATTCCGTCGGCAAGAACGACTTCCAAGCCCAGTACATAGTGGCGCGTGACTCCATATTTGAGACAGCGCGGACCACCTGCGTTCGTCGCAATATTGCCGCCAATGGAGCTATTCTTGCGACTGGCCGGATCGGGTGGATAAAATAACCCTAGCCGGCGAACCGCTTCCTGAAATTGTCCAGTGATGACGCCCGGCTGCACCACAGCAACGCCGTCATTAACCGCAATCTCTTTGATCCGATTCATCCGCATTAGCGACAATGAGATGCCGCCGTGCTCCGGCACGCATCCGCCAACATAGCCGTACCCTGCACCGCGCGGAGTAACAGCGATCTGCTTTCGCCTAGCAAAATCAAGGAGAAGGGAAACTTGCTTCGTCGTTTCTGGTTCGACAACGACATCGGGTGAATGGCTGGCGAACCATTTATCACCGCTGTGTTCCTGCAATTTTCGAGGATCGATCGAAACAGTCGAAGCACCAAGAAGATCGGTAAGCTCGCGGAAATAGTCCATTCTTGATAAAGGTCATTAATGACTGGTGAAAAGTGATTGGTAGCCGAAGGGCCAGCTGCCGCATTCATCCCACCGATCGCCTTTCGCCATTTTACTAATCACCAGTCACCTTTCCCATCCTCTCCATCACATCCCCATAATCTGGTAACCGCCATCTACATAAATGACCTGCCCAGTAATAGCGGCCGCCCCGTCGCTCGCCAGGAAGACACCCGTCGCACCCAACTCTGCGGGATCACAACTGCGTCGAAGCGGAGCATGCTCCTGGTAATGCTTCATCATTGTGGAAAATCCGGCAATCCCTCTGGCCGCCAGCGTTTGAACTGGTCCGGCACTGATACAATTAACTCGGATCTTTTTTGTTCCGAGATCGAATGCTAGATAACGGACACTAGCTTCCAGACTTGCCTTGGCCACTCCCATTACGTTGTAGTGTGGAACCACTTTTTTCGAACCGTAATAGGTCATGGCAATGGCGGACCCACCCGTGGTCATCAGAGGCACCGCTTCCCGAATAATTCCAATCAGTGAGTAGGCACTAATATTATGCGCCGTGAGAAATGCCTCCCGGCTGGTACTGACAAAGTCGCCTTCAAGAGCCTCTCGAGGAGCGAAAGCAACCGAATGGAGGACAAGATCTACTCGATCGGTGTGTTTTCGAACGTTTTGGAAGAAATCAACGATTTCTGAATCGTTGGCTACATCGCAAGGATAGGAAGGCGTATCCGGCCCGAATGTTCCGGCCAATTCTTCGACGTTTTCCTTCAGCCGTTCACCCTGGTAATTAAAGATCAGCTTTGCGCCGGATTGCGCCCAGGCTTGGGCGATCGCCCAAGCGATACTCCGTTTGTTGGCAACACCAAAGACGACACCGATCTTACCATCAAGAGCGTTCGAACTCATGCCAGTTATTTAATAGAACGCGCCTTATTCCACAACTCGGGATCGCTCTGCAAAACCAATACCGGGAACGCCGGCGACGGCGGGAGGTGAGAAGTGAGAGGTGATTGGTGCGGCGGTCGCTCCGTGACCGCTGGATTCCGATTATACTAGCCGGTTGACTTGGCAATAGGGTCGCGAACCATCTCGTGCCGGCTTCTGAAGGTCCGATCTCGTTCTCGATTCGGCGGTCCGGGACGGACCGCCCTACCTCAAGTGTTACCGATGTCCTGACCACGCCATGTCCTGACCACCCCCCAACCACCTCTCACCACCGTTCCCGGCGCTTCCGGCGTTCCCCAGCGATCCGTATTGCGGATTAAGAACCGGACTGGTAGGCTGTCAAAACCAGCTAGAATTTAACTTGGCGGTTGTCGAGGCTGGGAAAAGCCTCGTTGAGAGCACTCCTGCAGTCTCGTCGCTGCCTCGAATTCTAGATGGCTTTTCGGCGGCAGTAGCAAGCGTACGAGAAGGATAGCTCAATGAATGCGACAATTATTAATCTGATTATCCAACTGCTGTCCGGCGCCGCCGGCGGCAACATCATCGGTAATACCCTAAAGCAATACAACCTTGGTCCCCTCGGAAACAGTATTGCCGGGATTGTTGGTGGCGGGCTTGGTGGACAATTGCTTAACATGATCCTCGGTGGCGGGGCGGCGGCAGGTACAGCTGCAACAGCCGGTGGTCTTGATATCGGTTCAATCGTTGAACAAATCGCTGGCGGAGGCGTCGGCGGTGGAGTGCTCATGCTGATCGTGGGCATCATCAAACAAGCCATCGCGGGTCAACCCCCCAAGTCTTAGTGGCCTGTTCTCGCCGGCGCCACCAGGCGCCGGCGAGTTGTAACTAACTTTGAGGTCGTCCTGAGGTCGCTTCCCGCCCCAGAAGCTCTTCGTCCGCGTGCCTATGTATTGCCCTATCCGTGTTAGACTCAGTGATCTAAGATATCTTTTCAGCTATGCGCATCTATTACATCACGCTCAACACTGCCGATGAAGCTCGTCAAATCAGCCGAGCACTATTGGAGCAACAACTGGCAGTTTGCACTAACTGGTTTCCAATTACGTGCGCCTATCGCTGGGAAGGAAAGATTGTGGAAGAACCGGAAACGGTTCTTCTCGTCAAAACCCAAGCAGGGTATCGTATCGCGGTTGAGCAGGTAATCCATCAGCGCATCAACTATACGAACTTGATCGCAGAGATCGCTCCGGAATCGGTCAACGAAAGCTTCCTCAAGTGGTTGAATACAGAGGTAGCAGCCAGCTCACCACAAAAAGGTACCCTCGTTTGACTCAAGAAACAGTTCGGTTCAACGGTTGTTGGATCGCCAGATTCCCGTGTCCATAATCACTCTACTCACCGACTTCGGACTTACGGATTACTATGTTGCGGCACTGAAAGGCGTCATCCTCAGCCGCAATCCGGAAGTGCGCATCGTTGATATCAGTCATGAGATTGCCCCGCAGAACATCCTTTCCGCGGCCTACGTTCTTTTAGGCGCTTACGACAACTTTCCTGACGGTACCATCCATTTGGTTGTGGTTGATCCCGGAGTCATTTCTTCGTTGGGCCGGACAACGGCGTCTTCTCTTTCGCCCTGAGAAACGTCCCGGATTACGAAGCGTTTGCGATTAAGAACGAGAGCCTACTCGCCCCAAAGATCAGCAGCACCTTTCATGGCCGCGATATTTTTGCTCCCATCGCAGCAGCGCTGAGTCTTGGCGTTCCGCTTGGAGAAATCGGAGAACAGCTTCCAGCCGCTCAACTATTGCCTGAGCCGATCCAAGTTTCTCCCTCTTCCATCGAGTCCAGCATTATCCATATCGATCGTTTCGGGAATTGTGTCACCGGCATCCAGCGATCCGCTTTGCCCAAAAATGGATTACCGGAAACATTCGCGCTGGAGGCCGGCAACCACCAGGTCCGGCAACTGAAACGCTACTATCTGGAGGAGGAAGGACAACCAAATGCTCCCTTCGCCATTTGGGGTAGTATCGGTTTTCTTGAAATATCCTTGGTTTCATCGTCTGCCGCCGAACACCTGAGCCTGAGAATAGGTGATACGGTAAGGCTGGACCTTGCTCCGAAACGGTCTCGGGACCGGTAACCGTGAAGTAGGGCGTGCCGGTCCGCGACCACCGAATCACTCGCGAGCCATTCTCTATCTAGCGTGGTCCAATTACGCTCACGGTTCGTTGCTCCGGGAAATCCTATATAGGCAGCGAACGGGCAGGAGAACGAGGACGATCAAATTCTGTCCAAGAAATCCAGACCCTTGGCTTTGGGAGTCAGCCTTTTCTCTTCCAACCATTGGGGATTATACAATCGAGAAACGTATCGTGAACCGGAGTCACAGAGAATGGTCGTGATAACCTGGCCGCGACCACCGGATCTCGCCAACTTTACGGCGCCGCAAACATTGATCGCAGATGAGAGACTGAGAAACAATCCTTCTGCGAGCAATAGATGATAAAGCATCTCTACTGCGACGTCATCCCGGACGCGGTAAGCATCATCGATCTGAACTCCCTCCAGGTTCTTGGTTACCCGACTTTGTCCGATACCTTCCGCTACCGAGTCGCCGTCACTGATTTCGGTGTGGCCATGCTTGACCCACGACCACATGGCGGCTCCGTACGGATCGGCACAGACAATCCGGACATCGGGATTCTGCTCCTTCAGATAAAGGGCGACTCCCGCCAGAGTCCCACCGGTACCAACCGATGCAACAAATCCAGTGATTTTTTGTTCAGTTTGATGCCAGAGCTCGGGCCCGGTTGTCCGGTAATGAGCCAGTCGGTTGGCAACATTATCGAATTGATTCGCCCAAAAACCGTTGGGCGTTTCTTCAGCCACTCGCTGAGAGATACGGATATAATTATCGGGATCCTTGTAGGGTTTTTCAGGAACGGTTCGGACTTCTGCTCCCATCGCCCGAAGCCCATCAATCTTTTCCTTGGATTGAGTCTCCGGAATTATGATAACGGTGCGATAGCCCCGCGCATTTCCAACCAAAGCTAAGCCAATACCTGTGTTCCCGGCGGTGCCCTCCACTACGGTTCCGCCTGGTTCAAGCGCACCGGAAGCCTCAGCGTCTAGCACGATTCCCAAGGCCGCTCGATCCTTCACCGAACCGCCTGGATTGAGAAATTCTGCCTTCCCCAATATTTCGCTTCCGGTCGCGTCCGACAAAGCGCGCAAACGAATCAATGGAGTTCGCCCGATCGACTCACAAAATCCCTTCGTGACGAATCCGTACGGTGCATTTTCGGGAGAAATGGTGACGCGCATGAGAAAGACCGTATCACTGTTTCGGAACTTGGTAATCTTCTGCGTGCACCAATAAAGTTAAGCCGAAAAAAGACTGCGAAGAAAGATTCTTAAACGAGATCGAGGGCTACCTTCTCGGCTATCTCGGTATTACGGCCAATTAGAATCTTGTTTTTGCGCGAGATTCTCTAACCACGAATGGACACGAAAAAATGGTCTGATTCGCGTCAATTAGTGTCTATTCGCGGTTGTTTTTCATCGCATTTGGTTGCGGCTACGACGCGCCACGATCTCCTGTTCAAAACTCTGTCTTCGCGGTCTTTGGTGGAACTTATTCCCTTAGCGTGTGGCAGGTTGTTCAGCCGCGCTTCCGCAGCCGCATCAATCGTTCACCGGCAGCACATAAAGTTTTGTCGCGTTTGGCGAAATGGAATCGAATGAGATTCGTTACCGGTTCGGCAAAAAAGCTGGAGCCTGGCACGGCGGCAACACCGATCTCTCGCGCCAACCAATGACAAAACGCGGTATCACTCGGGTGACCAAAATCTTCAATATTCACCAGCACATAATAGGCGCCTTGTGGTTCGACAAACCGCAAGCCCGCCTTGCGGAGATAACTAGTGAATAGTTCGCGACGGCGCATGTAATCGTGCGCGAGCTTCTGATAATATTCCGGCGGGAAACGCAGCGCAGTAACCGCTGCCTGTTGTAATGGATGGGGAGCCCCCACCGTCAAGAAGTCGTGCACCTTTCGGGCCTGCGCGATTACCTCCGGAGCGGCTAGGACAAATCCGAGCCGCCAACCAGTTATAGCATAGGTCTTCGACAATGAACCGACGGTCAAAGTACGTTTGAACAACCCTGGAAGCGACGCCGTATAAGTGTGTCGATGGGGAGCGTAGACAATATGCTCGTAGACTTCGTCGGTAATGATAAAGGCGTCTGCCTCGGTAGCCAAATTGCCAATGAAAGTCAGCTCATCGGTCGTAAATACCTTCCCGGTTGGGTTCGACGGATTGCACAATACGATCGCCTTCGGTCGTTTGGAAAAGGCTCGACGCAGCTCGTCCCGGTCAAAATCAAATCGGGGCGGCCGCAAGGGCACATAGATCGGATGGGCTCCAGCCAAAATTGTATCGGCGCCGTAGTTTTCGTAGAACGGCGAAAAGATGATCACGGAATCGCCTGGGTTGCATACCGTCATCAGTGCGACCAGCATTGCTTCAGTGCCGCCACAGGTGACCACTAGATGGGCATCCGCATCGATATCAAGGCCCATCCAACGCGATTGTTTTTCAGCCAGAGCCCCGCGGAACTCTGCTGAACCCCACGTTATTGAATACTGGTGGAAGTTCCCGCGGAGTGCTTCTGCTGCGGCAGCGAGCAACTCCGGCGGGGGATCGAAGTCCGGAAAACCCTGGGAGAGGTTAATCGCCCCATACTGATGGGCGACCCGCGTCATCTCTCGGATGACCGATTCCGTGAACCCGCGCAGTCTGTCGGCGGTGGGCAGCATTCAGTACTTTAGCATAACGGAGAACCAGATTCTTGCTTCTCTCCCGGCTACCGCTTTCGTATTCTGCATCCCGTCTTGCTCTCGAAACCAAGAAGGTTTGCAACAATGAAGCTTCAGAATCCTCTTTCTTTATGCGTGATCGTGAGCGCGGTGATCTTCACGGCTACGCCGCAGATGAAGGCGGCCGATCCGACGGATCAATGCCCGAGATTTCAGCTTAATACCCTTGATGCCTATAAAAACGGCATGAAGTACAGCTTCCTCACGCCCGGTTCCGGTAACCCGAAGACAGACACCTTTACTTCGGTCTGCTCGGGCTTTTGGCAGCCGCCGAATGCCCGACGGATCCAAGGTATTGGACGCGCATGGTAACATACGAGCGCTGACATCGTTTCCGAGCTACAAGCTTCTGGAAAAGTCTCCTCTCGCATCCTTCGAGCCGAGTCTTACGGAACTCCAGAACATGGTTTCTTCGATTGTAATTCTCAAACCGAAGAAAGTTGAGAATTCAGAGGGAAGACCTGTGAAGTCGGGCGCGGCTGGCCAATGAAGATCGGATCATCTCTCGATAGCCCGGACGCTTGTTTTGGAACCCGATTTTGGAACTTGCACAAGGTTTCGATCGGCCCGCTAACTCGGACCCTCTCGCACTCTGGCTTCTAGATTCTAGATTCAGTCTTGCCTCTGGTCGCTCCTCCGCTCTTCTTGGCCTTTTTCCGCGTTACCCGCCCACAGCTCGGGCAAAGATTTGCTACCTCGCAGTTTTCGCAGTCCGGTTTAAGCGCTGTGCAGCGGCGACGGCCATGCCAGATCAACCAATGGCTGAAATCGGTCCAATCTGTCCGCGGCACGAGGCGCATGAGATCTTGTTCGATCTTTTCGGGTTCAGTTCGCTTGGTCAGTCCAAGCCGATGGGCGAGCCGAGAGACATGAGTGTCAACCACGATGCCCTCGTTGATTTGAAAAGCATTCCCGAGCACAACGTTTGCTGTTTTCCGGCCCACACCAGCAAGCGCAACCAGCGCTGCCATAGTTGACGGTACCTGGCCCTGATGCCGTGCGACGAGATCCTTTGCCATCGAGCGGATGCTCTTGGCCTTGTTCCGATAAAACCCGGTTGACCGGATTGCGTTTTCCAATTCTTCCTGAGGAACGTCCGCGTAGTCTTGCGCGGTTCGAAATCGTTGAAACAGGTCCTTGGTCACAATGTTTACTCGTTTGTCAGTGCACTGGGCCGAAAGAACAGTCGCAACTAACAGCTCAAGCGGGTTCGTAAAATCCAGTTCACAATGCGCCGTGGGATAAACTTCGCGAAATCGCTCAATCAAACGGATTACCCGAATCGGCCGGCGAATAGTCTGAGCCTTAGCCGGTGCGCCGGAAGTGACAGATTTCATTCCGATCCAATTAATACCCGTTGTTCGGCAGCGAATCGATGCAAATGAATGAATTTGCGTCCGCCGGTATCATTTCGTCGCCGCTTTCGCCAGTCCGTTCTGCTGGAGAAAGCGCATGAAGTACGCACATTGTTGCTCATCGTAATATTTGCGCGCGCTCGTAAAGTATTGCTGGGCTTGTTTCTCTTGCGACTGCTTGAGGAGGACGGCAGCCCGGGCGAAGTAATAGGCGGGTGTGGTGCCGGGAAAAGTCATGTCATTGATCAGCTGAGCTGCCTGAGATTGGCGATTATCGAGAACATCAGTCACCACAATCTTGAACTGCAGCAACTCTGACTTGGGATCAACCTGCTGCAACTCCTCGTAGCGCGCCCGAGCATCCGCGTACTTGCCTTGCAACAAAAACACGTCAGCCAGATTGAGCTTAGCCGGATAAAACTTATCGTCGGCGGCAATGGCCTCGGTGAACCGACCGGCCGCATCTTCGTACTTTTTTTTCTGTACGGCGATAACTCCGCGTAAGTTCGCGGTTTGTGCGCTGGCTGGCTCCAGCTTCGCTGCAACATCAGCTTGCTTATCTGCTTCAGTTAAATTCCCGGCCTTCAACGCTTGGGTAGCTTTTTTGATTGCGGCGTCATAGCCCTTGTCACCGGCCAACGCCGGAGAAAACGCAACAATCGAGCTGAACAGTATCCAAAACGTTCTTACCGACATTGTGATGGTTTGACCGCTGGCTATCCGCTATCGGTTCATCATAGCGCGCGGCCAACCGCTTCCGCAACACCGCGGACACGTCTGACCAGGTCATCAAAGTCTTTCGGTAGCAAAGATTGCTCGCCATCACTCTTCGCGAGTTCGGGAGCGTTGTGCACTTCGATCATGATCGAGTCAGCGCCCGCCGCAACGGCCGCTAATGCCATAGCTGGAACGAAATCACGAATACCAATTCCATGCGTCGGATCGACTACCACCGGTAAATGAGTTTCTGCCTTGAGAACCGGTACTGCATTCAAGTCCAATGTGTTTCGTGTCATTGTTTCGAACGTCCGAATTCCCCGCTCACAGAGAAGAACATTGAAGTTTCCCTCGCTTAGAATGTACTCGGCGCTCATCAGAAGATCCTTGATTGACGCCGCCATTCCCCGCTTCAACATCACCGGCAGTTGTGTCCGCCCGACCTCCCGAAGCAGTGAGAAATTCTGCATGTTCCGAGCGCCGATCTGGAGGCAATCCGCATATTCCGCGACCAATTCAAGATCTTTTGTATCCATCACTTCAGTGATGATCGGTAAACCTGATTCTCGTCGCGCCTCGGCTAACAACTGGAGACCGACTTTTCCGAGCCCCTGGAAACTGTACGGGGAGGTGCGCGGTTTGAAGGCGCCTCCGCGCAAAATCTTCGCACCGGAGTCTCGAATCGAATGAGCGATCGAGAGGATTTGATCCTCGCTTTCGACCGAACATGGCCCAGCCATGACTACCACTTCCTTTGCTCCGACCACGACATCGCCTACCTTGACCCGAGAGGCCGTACCGCGGAATTCGTAAGAAACCAATTTATATGGCTTCAAGACCGGCATGACCGATTCCACACCCGGAAACGCCCCCAGCGGTTTCTGTCGGATCTTGTCTTCCGCTCCGATCACGCCAATGACAACTCGCATCTCGCCTCGGCTCACCTCGGCGCGCAGTCCCCAATCAGCGACCCGCGAAACAATATGTTGGATTTGCTCCTCGGTCGCATCCGGACGGGTGATAATGATCATGGCTAGAGAATTGGCAGTTTGGGTCGAAAAGATCGGTTCGCAACTGGTTTTCCGGGCGACCGGCACAGGCGGCCGGTGGCCGTGAATGACTTCAGGAGATGGAAAAATCGTACGCATAGATTGAAGGAAGGATCAGTTCTGACCGACGAAAAAAAGCGCGAAAGAGAAAAGCGCGGGTCAGAATCCGAACAAGAAGCGCCAATAATAAAAAAAGCTGCCTACAAACTCAAAAGAGGATGGCCTGCTGAAACAGGCAGCGTAGGCGTTCGATTTCATGATTGACAATTTAACCGATAACGTACCCTTCCCGATTTGCCAACAAAAATTCGTGGTCGGCGGGTAGGAGGGCGAAACCCGACTCCGCCAAGCCTACGTCGCGGCTCAGTTCTATGATCTTGCACACGCTGATTGTCAGGGCGCGCCGTAGTCTGCGAAGGCGGCCGACCCAGCGAAGACAGGATCTGTGAGCCTGGCATAGGGGATAACGGGTCTTAGCATATCGACGTATGGGAATTTTGGCCCGAAGGGCCGTTCGAAGGTAGCCCGCGGAAAACTTACCTGACGATGGTGATCCGTCCCATCGTGAATGCGCCGCGACCAAGCCGTCGCCATAGGCTCACAGATCCTGCCCTCGATGGATCTGTTTCGCCCCGCCAACCGCCAACCGCTAACTGCTAACCGCTAACACTTACCCCTCACAAGCCCAGCAGGTCTCGTTGCCAGCGCATGAGGACAGTCTCGACAGCTTCCGGTTCTCTCACGACCTTTTCCAGAGCACTCCTGGAAGCCAGCACGCTGGCATCTAACGTCAGCTCTGCGGCCAGTTGGTCGCGCTTAAGGCGAAGCTGCTCAAATCGCTTCTCTTGCTCGCCGGTTGGCCGCAGCCGGGTATGACGGTTTCTTTGCGGCCAATCCGCCTCCGGAATTTGCAGAGACTGATGAATCACTGATAGCAACCGTCGCCGTCGCGAGCTCGGAAGCCAATCGGGAACATCGAGACGTGAAGCGCTCAGAGCGGCTTCGGCCAATCCGACCAGATCTTCGTTCCGCATAATCTGGAATGGCGGGCGATCGGCCTGTTGAGCTTCTGATTCGCGCCAGTGCCACAGATCCCGCAGCACTGCCAGACCGCGGGTCGGAAGCGCGGCACTACCGGGAATCTTCCAGATCTTTTCCGGATCTCTCTCCCGATCTTCCGCGGCAGCAGCTACGGCACGGGTACATGATTCTTCGTACCAATGCCACCGCGAAGAGTTGCGCAATTCTTGCTCCAGTCTTTCCGCCAGCGACAACAGATACTTGGTATCGTTTACCGCATAAGTAATCATCACATCGGTGAGCGGGCGGCGAGCCCAATTGGCCTTTTGGGAGGATTTGGGTAGCTCGATCGCGAAGAAATGTTTGACCAATGAGGCCAGACCGACCTCCTTCATTCCCATTAACCGAGCCGCAACGTAAGTATCGAATACCGGACCCGGAACAAATTGGATACCGCGTCGCAACATGCGCAGATCGTAATCGCAACCATGAAAAACGATCGTCCGACTCTGCAGAAAACGAGTCAAAATCCCGAAATCGAGTGGTTGAAACGGATCGACCAGGACATTCTGACTCGGTGCGGAAACCTGAATTAGACACAGCTTCTCATAATAGCAGTGGAGGCTATCTCCTTCGGTATCTACCGCGATCTTTGGCTCACTGGCCATTGAATCGCACCAACGCAGCAGTTGATCCGTGTCGCTGAGAGTCAAAACCTCCTCAGAATGCATGATTGGTAGCCTACTAACGGAGGGTGGTGAGCAAAAGCTCCGCATTGGTCTTGGTCGCCCGAATGCGCTGCAGAAGCACTTCCATCGCCTCGATCGCCGGAAGTTGCGCTAAATATTTTCTTAGTGCGGTGATCTTCTCAAACTCCGCCGGATGATAAAGGAGATCATCGCGCCGGGTGCCGGAGTTCAGGATGTGAATTCCCGGAAAAATGCGCTTTTCGAGCAGGGTCCGGTCCAAGTGGAGCTCCATGTTTCCGGTCCCTTTGAACTCCTCGAAAATAACCTCGTCCATTCTGCTCTCCGTCTCGATCAATGCTGTCGCCAAGATCGTAAGACTCCCACCCTCTTCAACATTTCGAGCAGCGCCAAAGAATTTTTTTGGTTTAAGTAGGGCTTTGGCCTCTACTCCACCAGACATAATCCGACCCTTCCCTGGCTGCAACGCATTGTACCCACGCGCCAGGCGGGTAATGCTATCGAGAAGAATCACCACGTCTTTCTTGATTTCAACGAGGCGTTTGGCACGCTCGCTAACCAATTCCGCAACTTGGACATGCCGGGTTGGCGACTCGTCAAAGGTCGAACTGAAAATCTCACAATCGAGACACCGTTTGAGGTCGGTAACCTCCTCCGGTCGCTCGTCTACGAGCAACAGAATCAAATGAATTTCCGGTGAATTCGCGCGGATTGCCAATGCAATTTCCTTCAAAAGAATTGTCTTACCAGCGCGCGGCGGCGCAACAATCAGTCCTCGTTGACCTCTGCCTAATGGCGTGATTAAATCCACCGCTCTGGCACTGATGCTTTTGGTTTTGTTGTTCTCGAGTAAGATGCGCTTATCGGGGAAAAGCGCCGTAAGTTGGTCGAATTGCTTCGGCTCGGTCCATTGTTCAATCGGAATTCCTTCGATCGCGACAACTTCCTCCAACGCCATGAATTTCTCCTTGTCGCGAGGCGCTCGGATGAAACCCTTTACCTTGTGACCGGGACGCAACCCAAATCGCTTGAGTACCGAGGCAGGCACGTAAACGTCTTCCGGACACGGATTGAAGTTGAATCGCTGCCACCTTAAGAACCCGTACACTTCGCCGGAAAGTTCGACCATGCCTTCCGCCAGGATCTTCGTCCCTCGCGTGCCGTATGCCTTTAACAGGTCGAAGACAAGCTGGTGCCGGGTGCGTTCGTGCGAGACTCGCAGTCCAAATTCGCGCGTCAAATCGAGAAGAAGCGTGTGATTAAGGGAATGGAGTCGATCCAGTTCTAATGAAGAGCGATCGGAAGAAAGATATTTCTCTCCCGGAACTTGGGCGCTCTCAGTTGGTTGACTCTCCATAACGTTCCAGCAATTCCGCACTCAGGCGATCAATTTGGGCAGTAGTGATTTGGGGCGGGCAGTCCGTCCAGACCAGGCGATCGCCGCGTTTAATTTTTTCCGCGAGCGGCATTTGTGCCGCGATCATGCTTTCCGCCAAGTCTAGCGCCAACCCACGCACTTCAATTAGTCTGTTTATCTGGGCCGATCGGCTGCATGCTGTAACAACGACCAAATCAAGGTGTTCTTCGGCTTTTGTCTCAAACAACAGTGGAATCTCGGCAAGAAGCAGGGTGCCGGTATTTGCTCGCTCCAGCCATGCCGATCGGATACGCGGATGCAGAATGCTCTCGAGTGTTTTGCGCGCTGACGGGTCCCGGAAGACTAAGTCCCGTAACCGTTCCCGTTGCAGACGCCGCTCGCTGTCGAACAGCTGCGCCCCGAAGACCGACTCAATCTCCTCTTGTACATGCAAATCGCTATCCGTCAATCTCCTGGCTTCAAAATCAGCACTAAACCATTCTACCGGCAGATGAGCAGAAAGCGATTTGTGGAGTGCGGCGGCGATCGTTGATTTTCCGGTCGCAATCCCTCCGGTAATACCGATTGCTGACATACTGCCTGGAAAACTCGCAAAAACGGCCGGTCCGGACACGCTTCCGACTACACGAAACGCTTCGTCGCCGATTTCTTAGGCTGTCTAAACCGCTAATTTATCCTTAAAATACACAATCGTCTCGCGAATTCCTGATTCGAAATCGACCTTTGGCTCCCAACCCAGCAGCTTTCTCGCACGAGTTATATCGGGTTGACGCACTTTCGGATCATCTTCCGGCAGCGGCTTGTTAATGATTTGCGAACCGGCCCCAGTAATTTCAAGAATTTTGCGGCCGAAATCAAGAATGGTCATTTCCCGGGGGTTACCGATGTTCACTGGCTCGTGATAGTCGCTCAGCGCGAGACGGAAAATGCCGTCGATCAGGTCGGAAACATAGCAAAAGCTCCGTGTCTGGCTACCATCGCCAAATACCGTCAAGGGTTCCCGGTTAAGGGCCTGACTGATAAATGCTGGAACAACTCGACCATCTTTGAGCCGCATCCGTGGCCCATAAGTATTGAAGATCCGGACAATTTTAGTATCCACTCCGTGATAGCGATGGTAGGCCATTGTCATCGCCTCGGCGAATCGTTTGGCCTCATCGTATACCCCGCGTGGCCCAATCGGATTGACGTTGCCCCAATAGTCCTCGCTTTGCGGATGGACAAGCGGATCACCATAACACTCAGAGGTCGAAGCCAGCACGAAAACCGCTTTTTTGTCTTTAGCTAGTCCCAGCGTGTTGTGCGTTCCCAGCGCCCCGACTTTCAATGTCGGGATTGGCAGCTCGAGGTAGTCGATCGGACTGGCCGGTGAAGCAAAGTGAAATACGTAATCAACCCGACCCGGTACGAAAATAAATTCGCTGACGTTATGACGAATGAACTGGAAGTCCAGGTTTCCGGCCAGATGGGCGATATTATCAGGGGAACCGGTAATTAAGTTGTCGATGGCGATGACGCGAAAACCTTCGGCAATGAGGCGATCACTCAAATGAGATCCAAGAAATCCGGCTCCGCCAGTCACAACCGCGATCTTCTTGGCAGAAGTACTCTCAAACATGGGCGAAGATTCCCGATCTCCCCTACTCTTGACAAGTTCTATTTCTGACCAAAAAAAACAGCGGAGAATGGAAAGGCTCAGATGTTAGCGCTACTCCCCGCCCGAGAATCTCGGGCAACTTGCCCGACGATCATTCTTCTTTTTTCTTCTCGTATGTGTGCCGAATATCCTCGGCCTGCGATGCCCAAAAAGCATCTTCTCCGATGTTTGTTGAATGATCTCCCACCCGCTCGAGAGCGCGCGCGATTAAAATCAGATTGATATAGGATTGGACCCGACTCGGATCGGCCGCGATTCGCTCCATGAATCTATCTGCCACTTCCTTGTTGAGCGAATCCAGTACTCGATCACGTGGTTTGAGCTGAAGCGCCATTTCAGCATCGCCGTCAACAAAAACCTTCATCGCGTCGTGGAAAATACCCAATGCTTCACGAAATAGCGGCTCCAGCAAAGAGGCTTCCGGGACATTGGATTCCTTATTCAATTTCTTGGCTCGGCGCGCAATCAGCACTGACTGGTCGGCTATCCGCTCCAGGTTGACGCTCAGTCTCATCGCCGAAATCACGTGCCGCATGTCGGAGGCCACCGGGTGAAACCGAAGCAAAATCTCGACCCCTTCCCGGTCTACTTCCTTTTCGAGGAAATCGACTTCTTCGTCGTCAGCAATTGCCAGATTGCAGAGATCGCTGTCTCTTTGCAAGAGCCCTTGCATCGAGCGATTCAATAACCGCTCGGTCAGGCTCGACATCATCAAAACGCTATTTCGGAGAGCGGTCAGCGCTCCCTCAAAGCTGGTGCTGATATGCCTGCCAAGCGTCGCCATTTTTGTCGTTGCGCCTCCACTCAATATCGTCGTTCCCGCGCCAAACTATAATTATATTTTCGAACACCAGCATTACTTTTGTGTGACTTTTTGATGTATCCGATACACTTACATTCGTTCCGGAACGTCGATGCCGAGCAGATGCAATCCCAGTTTCAACGTCCGCGCAAATAAGTCGCTAAGCAGTAACCGTTGGTCTCTTTGATCGGTCTCTGCGCTGAGAACCGGACACTGTTCGTAAAAGACGTGATAATCGGCGGCAAGCTCATAAAGATAATTGGCCAACACGTTGGGACGGAAACCGTCAAGGACCGCCGGAACTACCTCGCCAAACTGTAACAGTTTCTTCGCCAGTTTTTCTTCCGCCGGAGTACCAAGCTCGACCTGCGAAGGGGGGTGAAACTGCTCCTTCAGTCGGCGGAAAATTGACCGGCTGCGAACGTAAGCGTTCTGTAAATAAGGCGCAGTATTCCCTTGGAAAGAGAGCATTTTGCCCCAGGAAAAAACGTAATCGGTAAGACGGTGCTGCGACAGCTCGGTGTATTTGATGGCGCCAATTCCAAGGATCCGACCGATCTGTTCAACTTCTTCTGGAGCTAGCTCCGGATTCTTTTCCACTACCAGCGCTTTGGCTCGAGTCACCGCCTCGTCCAGCAATTCCGTGAGCGGAACTGAGTCACCGGACCGCGTCCGCATCAGCTTCCGATCTTCCCCCAGAATACTTCCGAACCCAACATGCTGCAGGTCCAACCTCAGACCTAGCTTTCGGGCCAAACTGAATAGCTGCTGGAAATGAAGCTGCTGAGGAGTGCCGACGACATACCAGATTCCGTCCGGCTTCCACCGTCGAACTCGGTATTCCAGAGCGGCTGTATCGGTAGTGGCATAGCCAAAACCGCCGTCTGATTTGCCGATCATGAAGGGCGCATCGGACAGCGTTCGATCCCAAACGACGACTGCGCCTTCGCTCACCTCTGCGATTCCCGACTTCAGTAGACGGTCGACCACCCCCGAAAGCTCGGAATGATAAAAGCTCTCTCCCAGTTGCTGGTCAAACTCAACTCCGAGCGTTCGATAAACGCGGGCAAACTCGGCTTTCGAAAGCTCAATACACTTTTGCCAGATGGCACTGTTTTCCCCATCGCCTTGCTGCAACTTGATGAGTTCATTCCGGCACACATCGAGAATAACTGGATCCGCCTTCGCCGCGGCATCGGCAGCTCGGTATAGACGCACCAGCTCGTCCACCGGGTGGGTCGCAAGGGCAGCTTCGTCGCGCAGATTTTTCCAACCGTAAATGACCTTACCAAACTGTGTTCCCCAGTCGCCCAAGTGATTGTCGGTAATCACGACGTGCCCAAGGAATCGGGCAACGCGGGCCAGTACATCGCCTAGTACGGTTGAGCGAATGTGCCCGACATGCATCGGTTTTGCGATATTCGGCGAGCTGAATTCGATGATTAGCGTTTTCGGAACATCGGTCTTGCCCACCCCTAGACGCTCGTCGGAATAGGCTTGGATCACTTGCGCGGCGATGAATTTCCGTTCCAGCTTGAAATTAATGAAACCAGGGCCAGCAACTTCGGGAGGCTCACTGATACCGCTCACCTCAATTGCCGCAGCAATCCGGCCAGCAAGCAATCGTGGATTCTCTTTGCGTTCCTTGGCCAAAACCATGCCGGCATTGGTTTGATAATCCCCGAAGCGCGTGTCAGCGGCGGGAACTACCTGGATTGTTTGATCCACCGGCAGCCCTAAGCGGCGAAGAGCAGTATGAAGCCGCTCTTGTAGCCTCTCGATGACGGTAACCATCGGCTCACGAAGCCTGAGGCTTGGGGGCCCGATGGTCGAAGATGGCTAGTATTTCCTCGGCGGAATCGGCTCGGCCGAGTTGCTCGCGAACAGATTTGTCGTTCAGAAACTTTGCGATGGCCGCCAAGGTCCTC
>WNFQ01005676.1_pt1 | contig 23853 bp, 19 predicted proteins | sample 5400171 | NCBI WGS metagenome assembly WNFQ01 (sample SAMN13153356, study PRJNA577476) | soil metagenome | isolation source: 20 cm soil under Madrone tree | place: USA:California | collected 2016-06-14
CGCAACATGACCATTGGCATCCAGGCAAGCCTTCAGTTCTAATAGCGCCTCCTACCGAGGAGACAACAACATGAGAGACGTTGCCGTTGCTGCCGCGGCCATGGCCGTATTCACCGTCGCCCAGGCCCAGGACAAGCCCGCCGCAGCGCCGCCGCCGTCCTGGCAGCAGGGCAAGCCGCCCGCGATGGGCGAGTCGACGCTCCATCCGTTCGCGCCGAACCTGACCGGGCGGGCGGCGAAGGATCTGCCGACCGACAAGCTGAAGGTCCCGCCAGGCTTCAAGGTCGAAGTCTGGGCCGAAGGCATTCCCGAGGCGCGCTCGCTGGCGCGCGGAGAAAAGGGCACGGTGTTCGTGAGCAACCGCCTGTCGAAGAGCGTGTACGCCGTCGTGGACCGCGGCGGCACGCGCGAGGTGAAGGCCATTCTCAAGGGCCTCAACGCGCCGAACGGCATCGCCTTCAGCCGGGGAACCCTGTTTGTCGCCGAGCGCGACAAGATCACGCGCTATGACGGCATCGAAGGCAAGCTCGACAATCCGGGCGAAGGCAAGGTGGTGGTCGAGGGACTCGATCCGAGCCAGCAGCCGGGGCACTTCTGGAAGTACCTCGCGATGGGGCCGGACGGGAAGCTCTACTTCAACATCGGCGCTCCCGGCAACATCGTCATGCCGAACTACATGCAGGCCTCGATCATGCGCGTGGATCCCGGCAAGGGCGTGCTCGAAAACGTCGCCCTGGGCGTGCGCAACACGGTCGGCTTCGACTGGAACCCCAGGACCAAGGAGCTGTGGTTCACCAACCACGGGCGCGACTGGCTGGGCGACGAGTCGCCGAACGACACGCTTCACCGGGTGACGAGCAAGGGAGCTCATTTCGGCTATCCCTTCTGCCATCAGGGCGACACGCTCGACCCCGATTACGGCAAGAACCGGTCGTGCTCGGAGTTCGCGCAGCCTGCGCTCAAGCTCGGCGCGCACATCGCGCCCCTGGGCATGAAGTTCTACACCGGCAAGATGTTCCCGGCCGAATACCGGAACAATATCTTCATCGCCATGCACGGCTCGTGGAACCGCAGCACCAAGCAGGGCTATAACGTGACGCGCGTGGTGGTCAACGACAAGGGCAAGGTCATCAAGTCGACGCCCTTCCTGACGGGCTTTCTGCAGGACGAGAAGGGCGATCCGCCGATGTGGGGCCGCCCGGTCGACGTCCTGGTGATGCGCGACGGCGCGTTGCTCGTTTCCGACGACTACAACGGCATTCTGTATCGGGTCAGCTACGGGAAGTGACGGCGTGAAGGCAGTAGATTTCGTTAGGCTGCCTTCGCCTTTGCCGGTCTTTCGGTCGACATCAGCTCGCGCAGCACGAAGGGCAGGATCCCGCCGTGCTTGTAGTAGTCGACCTCGATGGCCGTGTCGATCCTGGATCTTACGGTGATGCGAGACTCGCTCCCGTCTGAGCGCCGGATCGCCAGAAAGAGATCCTGCTGCGGCGCGATTTCCGCGGGCAGGACGACCTCGATGGTCTCGTCACCCTTCAGGCCGAGAGACTGCGCCGAGTCGGTGCCGGTAAACTGCAGCGGCAGCACGCCCATGCCGACCAGGTTGGAGCGGTGGATGCGCTCGAAGCTGCGCGCGATCACCGCCTTGACGCCGAGGAGCTGCGTGCCCTTCGCCGCCCAGTCGCGCGACGATCCCGTGCCGTACTCCTCGCCGCCGAACACTACCGTCGGCGTGCCCTCGGCGATGTAGCGCATGGCGGCGTCGTAGATTGGAAGCTTCTCGCCTTTATATAGAGTCACCCCGCCTTCGGTGCCCGGCAGCATCAAATTCTTGATCCGCACGTTGGCGAAGGTGCCGCGCATCATCACCTCGTGGTTGCCGCGCCGCGCGCCATAGCTGTTGAAGTCGGCGACCGCGACGTCGTGCTCCTGCAGGTAGATGCCGGCCGGGGAGGTGGGCTTGATCGAGCCGGCGGGGGAGATGTGGTCGGTGGTCACCGAGTCGCCGAAGATGCCGAGGATCCTGGCCCCCGAGATGTCGCCGGGCTGTCCGGGCGCCATCGAGAAATCGCGGAAGAACGGCGGCTCGGCGATGTAGGTCGACTTCGGCCAGCTGTACGCCTGTCCGGTGCTCGCCGCGATCTTCTTCCACAGCGGATTGGTCTCGCCCAGGTTCGAGTAGAGGCGGCGGAAGGTCGCCGGATCCATCGCCAGCTTCATCAGGGCGGCGATCTCCTCCTGGGTCGGCCAGATGTGGCCGATGTATACGTCTTTCCCGTCGCTTCCCTTGCCGAGCGGTTGAGTCTTGAAATCCACCAGCACGGAGCCGGCAAGCGCATACGCCACCACCAGCGGCGGCGAGGCGAGGAAGTTGGCGCGGATATTCGGATGAATGCGCGCTTCGAAGTTGCGGTTGCCCGAGAGCACCGCGGCGCACACCATGTCGTTCTTGACGATCGCCTCCTCGATCGGCTGCGCGAGCGGCCCGGAATTGCCGATGCACGTGGTGCAGCCATACGCGGCGAGGTTGAAGCCCAGTTTTTCGAGGTAGGTCAGCAGCCCGGCCTTGCCGAGGTACTCGGTGACCACGCGCGAGCCCGGCGCCAGCGACGTCTTGATGTGCGGCTTGACCGTCAGGCCGCGCTCGACCGCCTTCTTCGCCAGCAGCCCCGCGGCGAGCAGGACGCCGGGGTTCGAGGTATTGGTGCAGGAGGTGATCGCCGCGATCAGCACGTCGCCGTGCCTGAGCTCCTTGCCGTCGAACGTCCTGTAGCTTCTCTGGAGCTCCTCGGGCTTTTTCGCAAACCCGTTCTCGGCCACGGGCCTGGAGAACAGCCGTGCAAAGCTGTCCTTGACCTTGTCGAGATCGATGCGGTCCTGCGGGCGCTTCGGGCCCGCGAGCGAGGGATAGACGCTCGACAGGTCGAGCTCGAGCTCTTCCGAATAGTCGATGGCGCCCTTCTTCGGGATGCCGAAAAGGCCCTGCGCCTTGTAGTAGCTGGCGAGCGCGTCCACCGCTTCGTCGCTGCGCCCGGTGCCGCGGAAATATTCCAGCGTGCGCTCGTCTACCGGGAAAAACCCCATGGTCGCGCCGTACTCGGGCGCCATGTTGCCCAGCGTGGCGCGGTCGGTGACCGAGAGCGACTCGGTGCCTTCGCCGAAGAACTCGACGAACTTGCCGACCACTTTCGCCTTGCGCAGCATCTCGGTGACGGTGAGCACGAGGTCGGTCGCCGTGCAGGCTGGATGCAATTTTCCCTTCAGGTGAACCCCGACGACATCGGGCGTCAGGATGTACACCGGCTGGCCGAGCATCCCGGCCTCGGCCTCGATGCCGCCGACGCCCCAGCCGACGACGCCGATGCCGTTGATCATCGTCGTATGGCTGTCGGTGCCGACCAGCGTGTCCGGGTAGCACACGCCGTCCTTCGACTTGTGCACGCCGGGCGCCAGGTGCTCGAGGTTGACCTGGTGCACGATGCCGATGCCCGGCGGCACCACCTTGAAGGTGTCGAAGGCCTGCATGCCCCACTTCATGAACTGGTAGCGCTCCTCGTTGCGCTTGAATTCGAGCTTCTGGTTCAGGTCGAGCGCGTTCTTCGTGCCGTAGTGATCGATCTGCACCGAGTGGTCCACCACCAGGTCGACCGGCACCAGCGGCTCGATCAGCTTCGGGTCCTTGCCCATCTTCTGCGCCACGCCGCGCATCGCGGCGAGGTCGCAGAGCAGCGGCACGCCGGTGAAGTCCTGCAGCACGATGCGCGCCAGCACGAAGGGGATCTCGTCGGTGCGCCTGGCGTTGGGCTGCCAGCCGGCGAGCTGGCGCACGTGCGCCTGCGTGACCTTCTTGCCGTCGCAATTCCTGAGCACCGACTCGAGCACGATGCGGATCGATACCGGGAGCCTTTCGAGCTTCAGATTCAGCGCTTTGCCGAGCATCGGCAGCGAGTAGAGCTTGCCGTGCTTGAAGCTCTGCAGGGTGTTGTGCAGGTTATGCGGCATTGACGTCTCCATCGTGCTTTTTCAATTCATTCAGAAGTCGCGAGCGCTCTTCCAGCAGCGCCGCGAGCTGCTCGTCGCAGCGGGCGATCGGCGTCGGATAGTTGCGGATCTCCTCCGACAGCTCGGCGATGCGGCGTTCGAGGTCAGCGCTCATATGACGAACAAGTCGACGAATTCGTTCACCGGCATCTTCTCGAGCCGGCCGGGATCCATGCACAGATCAAGAATAGCCCTCTGCTGCTGCGGCGGGAAGCGCCGCGCGAGGTTGGTCTTGAATTTCTCGACCAGGACCGGCATGCCTTCCTTGCGGCGGCGCCGGTGGCCGATCGGGTACTCGCAGACCACTTCCTTTAGCTTGCTGCCGTCCTTGAACTCGACGGTGAGCGCGTTGGCGATCGAGCGCTTCTTCGGGTCGTGGTAGTCGCGGGTGAAGCGCTTGTCCTCCACGCAGGTGATTTTCTTTCTCAGGGCATCTATTCTGGGATCGGCGGCCACTTCGTCCTCGTAGTCAGCGGCCGTCAGGCGGCCGAAGATCAGCGGCACCGCGACCATATACTGGATGCAGTGGTCGCGGTCGGCGGGATTCGCGAGCGGCCCCTTCTTGTCGATGATCCGCATGGCAGCCTCCTGCGTCCGGATCCTGATGTTTTTGATGTCGGCAGTGGTTTTCCCCCGTTTCTTCATTTCCTGAAAAACCTTCATCGCGCATTCCACCGCGGTCTGCGCGTGGAATTCCGCCGGATACGAGATCTTGAACAGCACGTTCTCCATCACGTAGCTGCCGAAAGGGCGCTGGAACCTGAATGGCCTGCCCTTGAAGAGCACGTCGTAGAAGCCCCAGGTCCTGGCGGTGAGCACCGACGGGTAACCCATTTCGCCGGTCCTGGAGATGAGCGCGAGCCGTACCGCCCGCGAAGCAGCATCGCCCGCGGCCCAGCTCTTGCGCGAGCCGGTGTTCGGCGCGTGGCGGTAGGTGCGCAGCGCCTGGCCGTCGACCCAGGCCTGCGACACCGCGTTGACCACCTGCTCGTAGGTGCAGCCGAGCAGGGGGGCGACCACCGCGGTGGAGGCGACCTTGACCAGCACGACATGATCGAGACCGACGCGGTTGAAGCTGTTCTCCAGGGCGATCACTCCCTGGATCTCGTGCGCCTTGATCATCGCCGTCAGCACGTCCTTGACCACGAAGGGCTGCTTCTTGTTTCTCGACAGCCAATCCGCGACCGCCAGAATCGCGCCGAGGTTATCCGACGGATGGCCCCACTCGGCGGCGAGCCAGGTATCGTTGAAGTCGAGCCAGCGGATCATGGCGCCGATATTGAACGCCGCCTGCACCGGGTCGAGCTGGTAGCGCGTTCCAGGCACCTTCGCGCCGTTGGGCACGATGGGCCCGGGCACGATCGGCCCGAGGAGCTTGGTGCACGCCGGGTACTCGAGCGCCTCCAGCCCGCAGCCCAGCGTGTCGATCAGGCAATAGCGCGCCGTTTCGTAGGCCTGCCTGCTTTTGATGTCGAACTTGGTCGCGTAGTCCGCGATGAGCGTCAGCAGCTTGTCGGGCTTCGGCCGGACGTTCGAGAGGAAGGCCGGCATCAGAGGTCAGCCTCGTCGAGCGGCTCGAACGTGTACTCGTTGCCCCCGGCCTTCGGCGCATGGCGCATCGGCGGCACCGGCGCGCGCTCGCCCGGCTTCTTGTCCCACCAGATCGCGCGCCCCTGTTTCTGCGATTCGACCTCTTCGGGATGCTCGGCCAGGAACTGTCTTATGAACTTTGTCAGATCAGACTCGTACATGCTCACCGCTTCTCGAGTGGAATCCACTGCAGGTTTTCCGGGCCGGTGTAATTGGCGCCCGGCCGGATGATCTTGCCGTCGACGCGCTGCTCGATGACGTGCGCCGACCAGCCGCTCGCGCGCGAGATGACGAAGATCGGCGTGAACATCGCCGTGGGCACGCCGAGCATGTGATAGGAGACCGCGCTGAACCAGTCGAGGTTGGCGAACATCTTCTTCTCGCGCCACATCACCTGCTCGAGCCGCTCGGCGATGTCGAACAGCTTGGTGTTGCCCGCGCTCTTCGAGAGCCACCGCGCCACGGCCTTGATGACCTCGTTGCGCGGATCGCCGGTGGTGTACACCGGATGGCCGAAGCCGATGACGATCTCCTTCGCCCGCACGCGGCGCACGATATCGGCTTCCGCTTCGTTCGGATCGGAATATCTGGACAGAACCTCGTAGGAGAACTCGTTGGCGCCGCCGTGCTTCGGGCCGCGCAGGGCGCCGATGCCGCCGCAGATCGCGCTGTACAGGTCGGAGCCGGTGCCGGCGATGACGCGGCAGGTGAAGGTGCTGGCGTTGAATTCGTGCTCCGCGTAGAGGATGAGCGAAGTGTGCATCGCGCGCACCCAGTCCTCGCCTGGTCTTTTCCCATGCAGGAGATGCAGAAAATGCCCGCCGATGGAATCATCGTCGGTCTCGGTCCCGATGCGCTTGCGGTGACGGGTGAAGTGATGCCAGTAGAGCAGCATCGAGCCCAACGAAGCCATCAGCCGGTCGGCGATATCGCGCGCGCCGCCGATGCTGTGATCCGCCTTTTCCGGCTCCAGCGTGCCGAGCACCGATACGCCGGTGCGCATCACGTCCATGGGATGCGCGCTGCCGGGAATGTTTTCCAACGCTGCCCGCAGCTCGCGCGGCAGCGTGCGGAGCGATTGAAGTTTTTTCTTGTAAGCCGCGAGTTCGCTGCGAGTGGGAAGTTTCTCGTGCACGAGCAGGTAGGCAATCTCCTCGAATTCGGCCTTATCGGCGAAATCCAGGATGTCGTAGCCGCGGTAGTGCAGGTCGTTGCCGGTGCGCCCGACGGTGCACAGGGCGGTGTTCCCGGCGACGACTCCGGACAGGGCGACCGACTTCTTGGGCTTAGCCGGTTTTGCCTCTGGAGAAGAGCTCATCCAGTTTCTTTTCGTAAGAGTGATAGTTCAGGAATTCGTACAGCTCGTCGCGCGTTTGCATGTCGTCGACGAGGTCTTTCTGCGTTCCCTTCTTCCTGACGGTCTCGTAAACCTTCAATGCGGCCTTGTTCATCGCACGGAATGCGGCAAGCGGATAGAGCGCGATGGCCACGTCCGCCGAGCGCAGCTCCGCCACGGTGTAGAGCGGCGTGGCTCCGAACTCGGTGATGTTGGCGAGGATCGGCACCTTCACCGCGGCGGCGAACCTGCGGTACATCGCCAGCTCGGTGATCGCCTCCGGGAAGATCATGTCGGCGCCGGCTTCCACGTATTTCACCGCACGGGAAATTGCGGCATCCAGGCCCTCGTTTGCGAGCGCGTCGGTGCGCGCCATGACGACGAAGGAAGGATCGGTCCGCGCGTCGACCGCCGCCTTGACGCGGTCGGCCATTTCCTCGCCGCTGACGAGCTCCTTGCCGGGACGGTGGCCGCAGCGCTTGGCGCCGACCTGGTCCTCGATATGCATGGCCGCGGCGCCGGCCTTGATGAGCGAGCGGGTGGTGCGCGCGATGTTGAACGCGCTGGCGCCGAAGCCGGTGTCGACGTCGACCAGCAGCGGCAGGTCGCACACGTCGGTGATGCGCCGGATATCGGTGAGCACGTCGTCGAGGTTGGAGATGCCGAGGTCTGGCATGCCGAGCGAGCTGGCGGCGACGCCGGCGCCGGAAAGATAGATTGCGCGGTAGCCGACGCTCTTCGCCATCACGGCGTGATAGGCGCAGACGGTGCCGATCACCTGCAGGGGTTGTTCCTCGGTCAGCGCCTGCCTGAATTTCGCCCCGGCGCTCATAGCAGATGCTTGACGCTGTCGCGCTCTTCGTGGAGCTCCCGCAGAGTCGCGTCCATTCTTTTGCGGCTGAATTCCGAAATCTCGATGCCCTTGACGATCGAGCACCTGCCGTCTTTGCTGGTCGCCGGGTAGCCGTAGATCACGCCTTCCGGGATGCCGTAGCTGCCGTCGGCGGCGATGCCCATCGTCACCCAGTCGCCCTCGCGCGTGCCGCCGATCCAGTCGCGCACGTGGTCGATGGCCGCGTTGGCCGCGCTCGCCGCCGAGGACAGCCCGCGCGCGTCGATGATCGCGGCGCCGCGCTTCTGGATGGCGGGAATGAAGGTCTGCTCGAGCCAGCTCTGGTCGTTGATCATCGGCCAGACCTTCTTGCCGTCGGCTTCGGCCTGGAAGATGTCCGGGTACTGGGTCGCCGAGTGGTTTCCCCAGACCGTGACTTTTCGAATCGCGCTGACGGGCTTCGCCACCTTGTGCGCTGTCTGCGACACGGCCCTGTTATGGTCGAGGCGCATCATGCCGGTGAACTGCGCCGGCTTCAGGCCGGGCGCATTTTTCATCGCGATGAGGCAATTGGTGTTCGCCGGGTTGCCGACGACCAGAACTTTCACGTCCCGCTTGGCGACCTTGTCGAGCGCGCGGCCCTGCGGCGCGAAAATCCTGCCGTTCGCCTCGAGCAGGTCCTTGCGCTCCATGCCTGGACCGCGCGGCCGCGCGCCGACCAGCAGCGCGATGTCGACATCGCGGAACGCGACCTCAGGCTCGGAGGCGGCCGCCATGCCCTGGAGCAGGGGAAAGGCGCAGTCGTCGAGCTCCATCATCACGCCCTTCAGCGCCTTCTGCGCCTTCTCGTCCGGGATCTCGAGCATCTGCAGGATCATCGGCTGGTTCCTCCCCAGCATCTCGCCGGCGGCGATGCGAAACAGCAGCGAGTAGCCGATCTGGCCGGCGGCGCCGGTGACGGCGACGCGTACGGGGGCTTGGGGCATGTATGCTCCGGGATGAGGGGCGCGCAGCGATGGTACCGCAGCCAGGCTGAGTTATTGCACTGCAGCGTTATAATTACAAGACTCCAATGGCGAATGCGGCGCTGAAGAGACGACGTCCGAAGTACCTCAGTCTTGCCGCGCTTCTCTTCCAGATCCGCCTGCCCCTGCCGGGCAAGGTCTCGATCCTCCACCGCATCTCCGGCGCGCTGCTCGTCTTTCCGCTGGCGGCGTGGCTGCTGTATCTCCTCGACCAGAGCCTTCATCTGGGCGTATTGCCATCACTTCTGCGCTGGCATTCGCTTTCTTCTCCTGGATATCAACCAGGGCGTCGAGCTGCAGGCGGCGCGCCGCAGCGCCGCGCTGGTGCTCGTGGTGAGCCTCGCGCTCACGGCGTACTTCGGTTACCGCCTATGGTGAACCGCGTCGTCGTCGGCGCGCACTACGGCATGGGCAGCTGGCTGGCGCAGCGCATCACCGCCGTGATGATGGCGGTCTACACCCTGATCCTCGGCTTCGTGCTGCTCGAAGAGGGGCCGTTCGATTACGCAGAGTGGCAGGAGCTGTTCGCGAACGGCTGGATGCGCGTCGCGACGCTGCTCTTCGCCGCGAGCCTGGCCTGGCACGCCTGGGTGGGCATGCGCGATATCTGGATGGATTACGTCAAGCCGGACGGGCTGCGCCTCGCCTTGCAGGTGCTGACGGTGCTCCTGCTCGCCTGCTACCTCGGCTGGGCCGTGCAGGTTCTCTGGCGATGATCCCGGTCCGCAAATTCGATGCGCTCGTGGTCGGGGCGGGCGGCTCGGGCATGCGCGCCGCGCTCGAGCTCGCGCGCCAGGAGCTCAAGGTCGCGGTGCTCTCGAAGGTGTTCCCGACGCGCTCGCACACCGTGGCGGCGCAGGGCGGAATCGCCGCGCCGCTCGCCAATTCGACCGAGGACCACTGGCACTGGCACATGTACGACACGGTCAAGGGCTCGGACTACCTCGGCGACCAGGACGCGATCGAATACATGTGCCGCCGCGCCATCGAGGTGGTGGTCGAGCTCGAGCACATGGGGATGCCCTTCGACCGCCTCGAGAACGGCAAGATCTACCAGCGCCCGTTCGGCGGCCATACGCAGAACTACGGCAGCGCGAAGATGGCGATGCGCGCCTGCGCAGCGGCCGACCGCACCGGGCACGCGATGCTGCACACGCTGTACCAGCAGAACGTGCGCGCCAACACGCAGTTCTTCATCGAATGGATGGCGCTCGACCTGGTGCGCGACTCGCAGGACGGAGCCGTCATCGGCGTCACCGCTCTCGAGATGGAAACCGGCGAGCTCTATCTGCTGCAGGCGAAAGCGGTGCTCCTGGCGACCGGCGGCGCCGGCCGCATCTACTCGGCGACGACCAACGCCTTCATCAACACCGGCGACGGGCTGGGGATGACCGCGCGCGCCGGGCTGCCGCTGGAGGACATGGAGTTCTGGCAATTCCACCCCAGCGGCGTGGCGGGCGCCGGAGTGCTCATCACCGAGGGAGTGCGCGGCGAGGGCGGCTATCTGGTCAACAAGAACGGCGAGCGCTTCATGGAGCGCTATGCGCCGAACGCCAAGGACCTGGCGAGCCGCGACGTGGTGTCGCGCGCCATGATCACCGAGATCAAGGAGGGCCGCGGCTGCGGTCCCGAGGGCGACTACCTGCTGCTCAAGCTCGATCATCTCGGCCCGGAGCTGATCCAGCATCGGCTGCCTGGCATCCGCGAGATCGCGATCAAGTTCGCCAACGCCGACCCGATCCGCGATCCGATCCCGGTGGCGCCGACGGTGCACTATCAGATGGGCGGCATCCCGACGAACTACATGGGGCAGGTGGTGGCGCCCGAGGGCTCCAGCAAGGAGGCCATCGTCCCGGGCCTGTTCGCCGTTGGCGAATGCTCCTGCGTATCGGTGCACGGCGCCAACCGCCTCGGCACCAACTCACTGCTCGACCTGCTGGTGTTCGGCAAGTCCTCGGGCGAGCAGATGCTCAAGGACATCCATGCGCAGCCGAGGCCGCACCGCAACCTGCCGAAGGAAGCAGGCGAGGCCAGCCGCGCGCGCCTCGCGCGGCTCGACGCGGCAAATTCCGGCGAGCGCGTGGCTGACGTCCTGAACGACCTGCGCCGCGCGATGCAGGCGCATTGCGGGGTGTTCCGCTTTCCGGACGACCTGGCCGACGGAGTGCGCAAGATGAACGAGATCGCGGGCCGTGCGCAGAGAATGTTCATCCACGACAAATCGAAGGTCTTCAACACCGCGCGGGTCGAAGCCATGGAGCTGGAAAACCTGGTCGAGACCGCAATGGCGACGGTGGTGTCGGCGGAAGCGCGCAAGGAAAGCCGCGGCGCGCACGCGAGAGCCGATTTTCCCGAGCGCGACGACCAGAACTGGATGAAGCACACGCTCTGGTTCAAGGAAGGCAACCGGCTGGACTACAAGCCGGTGCACCTCAGGCCGCTGTCCGTTGAAACGATGGAACCCAAGGTACGCACCTACTGATGAAACTCTCCATTTACCGCTTCGATCCGGACAAGGACGAGCGTCCTTACATGAAGGACTACGAGGTCACGCCGGAGGCCTCCGACCGGATGCTGCTCGATGTCCTCGTCAGGGCAAAGGTGCAGGACGATTCGCTGTCGTTCCGGCGCTCCTGCCGCGAAGGCGTGTGCGGCTCGGATGCGATGAACATCAACGGCAAGAACGGCCTGGCCTGCATCACCAAGGTCGCCGACCTGCCGCAGCACGTCACCCTGCGCCCGCTGCCGGGGCTGCCGGTGATCCGCGACCTGATCGTCGACATGACGCAGTTCTTCAAGCAGTACCACTCGATCAAGCCCTACGTGATCAACAACGATCCGCCGCCCGAGCGCGAGCGGCTGCAGTCGCCGCAGGAGCGCGAGGAGCTGGACGGCCTCTACGAGTGCATCTTGTGCGCCTGCTGCTCGACCTCGTGCCCGTCGTTCTGGTGGAACCCCGACAAGTTCGTCGGCCCTGCCGGGCTATTGCAAGCCTATCGGTTCATCGCCGACACCCGCGACCAGGCGACCTCCGAGCGACTCGACAACCTCGAGGATCCGTACCGCCTGTTTCGCTGCCACAGCATCATGAATTGCGTCGACGCGTGCCCCAAGAACCTGAATCCGACGCGCGCCATCAACAAGATCAAGGAGCTGCTCGTCAAGCGCGCGGTATGATGAATTCGATCGACAGAAACCGACTGAAGTGGAAGTGCCGCCGGGGCCTGCTCGAGCTCGATCTGGTTCTCGAGAGGTACTTGAAAACAAATCCACAGGACGAGAGGCTTTCAGAGTTGCTCGACCTGCCTGACAACGACCTGTGGGACATCGTCTGCGGCCGCAGCGACCAGTATGCCTTTCACCTGCACGAGACCGTGGCGCGGCTGCGCGCTGCCTAGAGGTTAACGACCATGGAAAAGATGACGACCGTCAAGCTGCCCGATGGCCGCAGCCTGGAATTTCCCGCGCTCGCCGGCACCATTGGGCCCGAGGTGATCGACATCCGCACGCTGTATGCGAAGTCGGGGATGTTCACCTACGACCCGGGTTACCTGTCGACGGCGAGCTGCAGCTCGGCGATTACCTTCATCGACGGCGATGCCGGCGTGCTGCTGTACCGCGGCTACCCGATCGAGCAGCTCGCGCAGCACTGCGACTTCCTCGAGGTGTGCTATCTCCTTCTGAACGGCGAGCTGCCCAACCGCAAGCAGAAAAACGAATTCGTCGGCATCGTCACGCATCACACCATGGTGCACGAGCAGCTGGCGCGGCTGTACCAGGGGTTCCGGCGCGACGCGCACCCGATGGCGGTGATGGTCGGGGTAGTGGGAGCGCTTTCCGCCTTCTACCACGACGCGCTCGATATCGGCAATCCGCAGCACCGCACCATCTCGGCGTTCCGGCTGATCGCGAAGATGCCGACCATCGTCGCCATGTCGCACAAGTACTCGGTGGGACAGCCGTTCATCTATCCGCGCAACGACCTGTCGTACACGGCCAACTTCATGCGCATGATGTTCGCCGTGCCGGCCGAGGAGTACAAGGTCAACGACGTGCTGGTGCGCGCGATGGACCGCATCTTCCTGCTGCATGCGGATCACGAGCAGAACGCCTCGACCTCGACGGTGCGCCTTTGCGGGTCCTCTGGGGCGAACCCGTACGCCTGCATCGCAGCCGGCATCGCCTCGCTTTGGGGGCCGGCGCACGGCGGCGCGAACGAGGCCGCTCTCGAGATGCTGGAGGAGATCGGCGACGTCTCGAAGGTCACCGAGTTCATCAGGAAGGTGAAGGACAAGAATTCAGGCGTGCGGCTGATGGGCTTCGGCCACCGCGTGTACAAGAACTACGACCCGCGCGCCAAGCTGATGCGCGAGACCTGCCACGAGGTGCTGAACGAGCTGGGGCTGCACGACGATCGGCTGTTCAAGCTGGCCATCGCGCTGGAGAAGATCGCGCTCGAGGACGACTACTTCGTCAGCCGCAAGCTGTACCCGAACGTCGACTTCTACTCGGGCATCGTGCAGCGCGCGCTCGGCATCCCGGTCGCCATGTTCACCTGCATCTTCTCGCTCGCGCGCACCGTGGGCTGGATCGCGCAGTGGCAGGAAATGATCTCGGATCCCGAGTACAAGATCGGGCGCCCGCGCCAGCTCTACCAGGGCCCGACCAAGCGCGACGTCAAGCCGATCGACAAGAGGTAAGCCATGGCAACCGCGATGCGCCAGTTCCTCGACAACTCGTACCTGTACGGCGCCAACGCGACCTTCATCGAGGACCTGTACGAGAAATACCTGGTGAACCCGCAGTCCGTCCCCGAGGAATGGCGCGAGTACTTCGACCGCATGCAGGTGCTGCCCGGAAACGCCGCCAAGGATGTCGCGCACGCGCCGGTGGTCGAATCCCTCGTGCAGCGCGCGAAGGCCGGCCGGCTGGGAGGGCAGGCGAGGACCCTGCCGGCAGAGCCGGTGACGCCCGAGCGGCTGCAGGTCGCGGCTCTGCTGCTGGTGACCGCATACCGCATCGCCGGCTCGCGCTGGGCGACGGTCGATCCCCTCAAGCGCATGCCGCGGCCCAGCATCCCGGAGCTCGAGCCGGGGTTCTACGATCTCAGCGAGGCGGATCTCGATCAGACCGTGAACGCCGGGTCGTTCGTCGGCCTGGACAGGACTTCCTTGAGAAATCTGCTGCAGGCGCTACGCGATACTTATTGCCGCAATATCGGTTTCGAGTACATGTTCATCAGCGAGCGCGCGCAGCGGCAGTGGATCCAGGAGCGCATCGAGCCGCTGCGCGCCACGCCGGACTTCCCGCCCGAGCAGAAAAAGCGCCTGCTGCAGAAGCTCACCGAGGCGGAGCAGCTCGAGCGCTATCTGCACACCCGCTACGTCGGCCAGAAGCGCTTCTCGCTGGAGGGCGGCGAGAGCCTGATCCCGTCGATCGACGAGCTGATCCAGCGCGCCGGCGGCAACGGCGTGCAGGAGATGGTGATCGGCATGGCGCACCGCGGGCGGCTCAACGTGCTGGTCAACGTGCTGGGCAAGATGCCGAAGGACCTGTTCCTCGAGTTTGAAGGCAAGGCGCCGTCCGAGCTGCCGTCGGGGGACGTGAAATACCACAACGGGTTCTCCTCGGACATCTCGACCCCCGGCGGCCCGGTGCACATCTCGCTCGCGTTCAATCCCTCCCACCTGGAGATCGTGGACCCGGTGGTCGAGGGCTCGGTGCGGGCGCGCCAGCGCCGGCGCGACGACAAGACCGGCGACCAGGTGATGCCCATTCTCCTGCACGGCGACGCCGCGTTCGCGGCGCAGGGCGTGGTGATGGAGACGCTGAACCTGTCGGGCACGCGCGGCTTCGGCACCGGCGGCACGGTGCATCTCATCATCAACAACCAGATCGGCTTCACCACCTCCGATCCGCGCGACACGCGCTCGACCATCTACTGCACCGACGTGGCGAAAATGGTCGAGGCGCCGATCTTCCACGTCAACGGCGACGATCCGGAGGCGGTGCTGTTCATCACGCAGCTGGCGCTCGATTTCCGCCAGAAGTTCCACAAGGACGTGGTGATCGACATCGTCTGCTTCCGCAAGCTCGGCCACAACGAGCAGGACGAGCCGTCCATCACGCAGCCGCTGATGTACAAGAAGATCATGCAGCATCCGGGCACGCGCAAGCTCTACGCCGACAAGCTGCTCGCGCAGGGCGTGATCGCGCCCGAGGAGCCCGAGGCGCTGATCAAGCAGTACCGCGCCATGCTCGATGCCGGGCAGCAGACGGTGAGCCCGGTGCTGTCCAACTTCAAGAGCAAGTTCGCGGTCGACTGGGCGCCGTACCTCAACTCGAAGTGGACCGATGCCGCCGACACGCAGGTTCCGCTGGCCGAGCTTCAAAGATTGGCGGAACGACTCACGGCCGTACCGGAGGGCTTCAAGGTACACCCGACCGTGCAGCGGGTGATCGAAAACCGCAGGCGGATGGCCGAGGGCAAGCTGCCGGTCGACTGGGGCATGGCCGAGACGCTCGCCTACGCGTCGCTGCTGGCAAACGGCTACGACGTGAGGCTCTCCGGGCAGGACTCGGCACGCGGCACCTTCGCCCATCGGCACGCGGTTCTGCACGACCAGGAGCGCGAGCGCTGGGACGAGGGCAGCTACATCCCGCTGCAGAACATCTCCAAGGACCAGGGCGACTTCGTGGTCATCGACTCGGTGCTGTCGGAAGAAGCGGTCCTGGGGTTCGAATACGGGTTCTCGACCGCGGAACCGAACGCGCTGGTGATCTGGGAAGCGCAGTTCGGCGACTTCGCCAACGGCGCCCAGGTGGTGATGGATCAGTTCATCAGCTCGGGCGAGACCAAGTGGGGCCGCGTCTGCGGCCTGACCCAGTACCTGCCGCACGGCTACGAAGGGCAAGGGCCCGAGCACAGCTCCGCGCGGCTCGAGCGGTACCTGCAGCTATGCGCCGAGCACAACATGCAGGTCTGCGTGCCGACGACCGCGGCGCAGATCTTCCACCTCGTCAGGCGCCAGATGCTGCGGCCGTTCAGGAAGCCGCTGGTGGTGATGACGCCGAAGTCGCTGCTGCGCAAGAAGGAGGCCTCGGCGTCGATTCACGAGCTCGCCAGCGGCTCGTTCCAGACGGTGATCCCGGAGGTCGAGCCGCTCGAGGCGAAAGACGTGAAGCGGGTCATCGCCTGCTGCGGAAAGGTCTACTATGACCTCATCGCTAAGCGAAAAGAGCTGCAGAAAACGGATGTGGCGGTGATTCGCCTGGAGCAGCTCTACCCGTTTCCCCACAAGCAGTTCGAAGCCGAGATGAAGCGCTATCCGGGGGCGAGCGAGGTGCTGTGGTGCCAGGAGGAGCCGCAGAACCAGGGCGCGTGGTACCAGAGCGGCCACTATCTGCGCGAGAACATGCGCGACGACCAGAAGCTCTACTATGCAGGCCGGCCGCCGTCCGCCTCGCCCGCGAGCGGCTACATGGCGCGGCACAACGAGGCGCAGAAAGCGCTAGTGGAACAGGCTTTCGGAAGATTCAAATAGACCCGGAAATCAGGGACAGACCACGTTTTTACACAGGCTCAAGGCTTCGAAAAACGTGGTCTGTCCCTGATTTCCCAACCCGGCGCGTTGCGCGCTGGTTTTTCGCAACTCGGCGGAAGCTCAGCGGAAGCCGAGGAAAAATCAAACGGGAGCAACGATGATTATCGAAGTCAAGGTGCCACAGTTGTCGGAGTCGGTCGCCGAGGCGACGCTGCTCGACTGGCACAAAAAGGAAGGCGAGCCGGTCTCGCGCGACGAGAACCTGATCGACATCGAGACCGACAAGGTGGTGCTCGAGCTGCCGGCGCCCTCCGACGGCGTGCTGGTCAAGATCCTGAAGCAGAGCCGCGACCCGGTAACCTCGGGCGACGTCATCGCGCAGATCGATACCGAGGCGAAGGCCGCCGCCCCGTCTGCCGACAAAAAATCTTCTCCAGAAAAAACTACGACCACTCCCCCTGTGATGCCTGCCGCCCAAAAAATCGCGGCGGAGCAGGGCATCGACACCTCGAAGGTCGCTGGCACGGGCCGCGACGGACGGGTCACCAAGGGCGACGTGCTCGAGCAGGCGGCAAAAGCTCCCGCCGCAAAACCGGCTCTGCAGCAACCCCCGCCGCCCGTCGATATCGAGGCTCTGCTCTCGGGGCGGCCGGAGCAGCGCGTGCCGATGTCGCGCCTGCGCCAGCGCGTCGCCGAGCGCCTGGTGCAGTCGCAGCACACGGGCGCGATCCTCACCACGTTCAACGAAGTCAACATGGCGCCGGTGATCGAGCTGCGCAAGAGGTACCAGGAGCGCTTCGAGAAAGAGCACGGCGTGCGCCTCGGCTTCATGTCCTTCTTCGTCAAGGCCTCGGTGCACGCCCTGAAGCGCTACCCGGTGGTCAACGCCTCGATCGACGGCACCGACATCGTGTACCACGGCTACTTCGACATCGGCATCGCGGTCGGCAGCCCGCGCGGCCTGGTGGTGCCGATCCTGCGCGACGCCGACCGCATGAGCTTCGCCGAGATCGAGAAGAGAATCGCCGACTTCGGCAAGCGCGCCCCGGAGGGCAAGCTGACCATCGAGGAGCTCACCGGCGGCACGTTCTCGATCTCGAACGGCGGCATCTTCGGCTCGATGCTGTCGACGCCGATCATCAACCCGCCGCAGTCGGCGATCCTCGGGGTGCACGCCACCAAGGAGCGCGCGGTGGTCGAGAACGGCCAGATCGTGGCGCGGCCGATGAACTATCTCGCGCTGTCGTACGACCACCGCATCATCGACGGCCGGGAAGCAGTCTTATGCCTGGTCAGCATTAAAGAAGCCCTGGAAGATCCTGCCCGCCTGATCCTGGAAATATGAAGTCCTTCGATGTCGTCGTGATCGGCGCGGGACCCGCGGGCTACATCGCCGCGATCCGCGCCGCGCAGCTCGGGCTCGCCACCGCCTGCGTGGAGGAATGGAAAACGCCCAAAGGCGAATACGCGCTCGGCGGCACCTGCCTCAATGTCGGCTGCATTCCGTCGAAGGCTCTGCTCGAGTCTTCCGAGAACTACGAGCGGCATCACCGCGAGCGGCGTGAAGCTCGACCTGAAGACCATGCTCGACAGGAAGGACAGGATCGTCGGCAGGATGACGAGCGGGGTCGCCGGCCTGTTCAAGAAGAACAGGATCACCTGGCTGCAGGGCCACGGCAGGCTCGTCTCGGGCGGAACCAGCTGGAAAATACAGATCGATTCTGAAACTGTAGAGGCGAAGAACGTCGTGATCGCCACAGGGTCGAAAGCCCGGCACCTGCCGGGGGTCGCGGTCGACAACAAGATCATCTGCGACAACGAAGGCGCGCTGGCTTTCGACTCGGTGCCCGAGCGGCTCGGCGTGATCGGTGCCGGCGTGATCGGCCTGGAGCTCGGCAGCGTGTGGCGCCGGCTCGGCGCGAAGGTGAAGGTGCTCGAGGCGCTGCCGGCGTTCCTCGGCGCCGCCGATGAGGCCGTGGCGCAGGAAGCCTGGAAGCAATTCACCAATGTGTCTATTCAATATACTGCATCTGATAATTCGAGTAAAAGCTTTGAATGCGATCGGCTCGTCGTTTCAGTCGGCCGCGTGCCGAACACCGACGGCCTCGGCGCCGAGAATGTCGGCCTCAAGCTGGACGCCAAAGGCTTCATCGAAGTCGACCAGAACTGCCGCACCGGCCTGCCGCGCGTCTACGCCGTCGGCGACGTGGTGCGCGGGCCGATGCTCGCGCACAAGGGCGAGGACGAGGGCGTGATGGTGGCCGAGATCATCGCCGGGCAGCGCGGCCACGTGAACTACGACGCCATCCCGTGGGTGATCTACACCGCTCCGGAGATCGCCTGGGTCGGCAAGACCGAGCAGCAGCTGAAGTCCGAAGGCGTCGCCTACAAAGCCGGGCGCTTTCCGTTCGCGTACAACGGGCGCGCGCTCGGCCGCGAAGAGCCCGAGGGCTTCGTCAAGATCCTGGCCGACGCGAGGACCGACCGCATCCTCGGCGTGCACTCGATCGGCGGCCTGGCGAGCGAGCTGATCGCCGAGGCGGTGGTGGCGATCGAGTTCGGCGCCTCGTCCGAGGACATCGCGCGCATCTGCCATGCGCACCCGTCGATGTCGGAAGTGACGCGCGAGGCGGCGCTCGCCGTCGACAAGCGCTCGCTGAACGGCTGATGCAGGATGTCATCGCGCTCTACGAGCAGAGTCTCGCGCGCCGCGGGTTCGTCTCGGATTCGTCGCAATGGCGCGCGGTCGAGCGGCTGCAGCAGCTCTACGAGGAGTGGACCGCCTACAAGGCGCGGCGCAACAGCAGCCTGAAGCGCCTGCTGGTCAGGCCGGCGCTGCCGAAAGGGGTCTACCTGTGGGGCGCCGTCGGGCGGGGCAAGAGCTTCCTCATGGACAGCTTCTACCTGTGCGTGCCGCTGGTCCGCAAGCGCCGCGTCCACTTCCACCACTTCATGCGCGAGATGCATCGCGAGCTCGACGCTCTGAAGGGCACCGAGGATCCGATCGCCGCAGTCGCCGAGCGCACCGCCCGGCGCTGCCGGCTGATCTGCTTCGACGAATTTCACGTCTCCGACATCGCCGACGCGATGATCCTCGGCCGCTACCTCGCGCAGGTGATGGAGCGCGGCGTCGTGTTCTGCATGACGAGCAACTATCACCCCGACCGGCTCTACGAGGACGGTCTGCAGCGCGACCGGTTCCTCCCGGCGATCGAGCTGATCAAGAGCCGGCTCGACCTGGTCGAGGTCGACGGCGGGCTCGATTACCGGCGCCGCAAGATGGAGCGGCTCAAGGTCTACCACGCCGGCCCGGGCAGCGAGGCGGAGCTGGAGCGCATCTTTTCCGATTTGAGGGACGTCGAGGAGGAAACGCACCCCCTGGACGTGGAAGGACGCAGCATTGCCTACCGCAGGCGCGCCGGCGGCCTGGTGTGGTTCGATTTCGCGGTGCTGTGCGGCGGGCCGCGCTCCTATGCCGACTATGTCGACCTCGCCAGGCGCTTCCACGGCGTGATCCTGTCGGGCGTGCCGAAAATGTCGTCGCGCAATGCTGACGCCGCACGTCGCTTCACCTGGCTGGTCGATGTGTTCTACGATGAACGGGTCAAGCTCATCATATCGGCCGAGGCGCAGCCCGAGGCGCTCTACCCGGAGGGGACCCACAGCGCGGAGTTCGCCCGCGCGGTGAGCCGCCTCCACGAGATGCAGTCGTCCGATTACCTGCAGAGCGAGCGCAGGAGGTTCAGTGGACAAGTTCAAGGCATATCAGCTCACTGAGACGCCGGACAAGAAGATCCGCGCGGAATTCGTCGAGCGCTCGCTCGACGAGCTGGATCCGGGCGAGGTCGTGGTGCGCGTGGCGAACTCGGACATCAACTACAAGGACGCGCTCGCCGCCACCGGCAAAGGCAGGATCCTGCGCCGCGCGTCGTGCATCGGCGGCATCGACTTCTCGGGCACGGTCGTCTCGTCGGCCGACCCGCGCTTCGCCAAGGGCGACGCAGTGCTCGCCGTGGGCTATGACCTCGGCGTCGCGCACGACGGCGGCTATGCGGAGTACGCGCGCGTGCCGGCGGAATGGCTCACCAAGCTGCCGAAGGGAATGTCGCTGTGGGACGCGATGGCGTTCGGCACCGCCGGCTTCACCGCCGGCATCGGCATCGTGCGCATGGAGCAGAACGGGCTCAAGCCGCAGAGCGGGCCGGTGATCGTCGACGGCGCCACCGGCGGCGTCGGCTCGATCGCCATCGCGGCGCTGGCCAGGCTGGGCTATCACGTCGTCGCCCTCACCGGAAAGGAAAGCGAAAGCGACTGGCTGAAGAAACTGGGAGCCAAAGAGGTCAAACTCCGCTCCAGCATCGATTTTTCAAAAACCCGCCCTCTTGAAAAAGCCACCTGGGCCGGGGCGGTCGACAACCTCGGCGGCGAGGTCCTCGCCTGGATGGCAAGCACGATGAAGGTGAACGGCGTGATCGCGTCGATCGGCCTCGCCGCGAGCCCGAGCCTCAACACGACGGTGCTGCCATTCATCCTGCGCGGCGTGAGCCTGCTCGGCATCAACTCGACCGAGAGTCCCGGCCCCGAGCTACGCCGCGAGGTCTGGCGCCGGCTCGCCACCGACATGCGGCCGCCGCTGCTCAAGGAGATGTGCCGTACTATCCCGTTCAGCCAGCTGCCCGCGGCGTTCGACGATTTCATCCAGGGGAGGGTGAATCGCAGGATCGTCGTCGACCTGGCGGAATAGGCGGGGGACTACGGATCTACCCGAAAGGCGCGTGCTGGTCATCGATGACTCCAAGTTCGTCCGCAAGACGTTCGCGAGCATCCTGAGCGCGTCGTTCGCCGTGCGCGAGGAAGCCGACGGCGAGGCGGGCTGGGAGGCGATCCGCACCGATGCGTCGATCGTCATGGTGTTCACGGACCTCGACATGCCGAAGCTCGACGGCTTCGCGCTGCTCGAGCGCATCCGCGGCTCGAGCGATCTCCGCATCCGCGAGCTGCCGGTGGTGGCGATCTCCGGCAACCGGGAGGAGGCGAACAAGAAGCGCGCAGCCAGCGCGGGGGCGAACGATTTCATCGACAAGTCGGCCGATGGCGCCGAGGTCCTGTCGCGCATCCAGAACCTGCTGCGCCTGGTCAGGACCGGCAGGGAGCTCGAGGCGAGCCAGCAGGCGCTGGCGCAAAGCGTCACGCACGATCCGGTCACCGGAACCCTGACGCCGCATTACCTGCTCACCGAGGGGCGCAAGCATTTTTCGCACGCGCGCCGTCACGGCGGGCAGCTCTCCGCCATGGCATTCCGCATCGACAGCTACGGTGATCTTGCGAATCGGGTCGGCAAGGAAAACGCCGACCAGTTGCTGGTGCGGATCGCGAACATGGTGACGCCAACCCTGCGCGCCGAGGATTCCTTCAGCCGCACGGCCGAGGCGACGTTCATGATCGTCTCGGCGGGCAGCGGCGCGCCGCAGATGCTCGCTTTCGCACGCCGCCTGCGCGGGCAGCTGGAAGGCGCGCAGATCACCTGGCACGGCCAACCGGTCAGGATCACGAGCAGCTTCGGGGCGGCTTCGCTGACCATCGACACGGTGAATTCGATCGAGGATCTGATGCGGGTCGCGCTGCAGCGCATGCAGGCCGCGGGCCGCCACGCCGAGCCCAGCGTCGGGCAGGACGAGATCCAGCGGGCCAGGCTGTCGACCCTGCCGGGCGACATCGAGCGCGCGCTGCTGGTGCTGGAGCAGACCGATCCGCGACCCCTGGGCGACCTGGCGGGCGACGTGGCGAAGCGCCTGCTGCGGATCGTCGACCTGTTCAGGGGAAGAAGGCCGGGGTAAGGCTTTACACTAGCGGCGCAAGGAGGAGACGGATGGCGAGCTACGCTCCATTGGCACCAGCCGTGCAGCGAGGTCCTCGATTACTCGCGGCCGCCGTTTGCGCGCTGGTTCGTCGGCGGCGAAACCAGCCTTTGCTACAACGCCGTCGACCGCCACATCGCGGCGCGCGGCGACCAGAAGGCCCTGGTGTGGATTTCGACCGAAGTCGGCGAAAGCAGGACTTTCACCTACAGGCAGCTGCTCGCCGAGGTCAATCGCGCCGCGGCGATGCTGCAGTCCCTCGGCGTGAAGAAGGGCGAGCGGGTGATCCTCTACCTGCCGATGATCCCGGAGGCCTGCTTCGCGATCCTCGCCTGCGCGCGCCTGGGCGCGGTCCATTCGGTCGTGTTCGGCGGCTTTGCCGCGGCCAGCCTCGCCGCCCGCATCGACGACGCGAAACCGGCGCTGATGATCACTGCCGACGGCGGCAGCCGCATGGGCAAGACGGTGCTGTACAAGTCGCTGGTAGACGAAGCGCTCAAGCTCGCCAGGCACCCGCCGCGGAAGGTGCTGATCTTCAAGCGCGGCCTGGACTACGCGATGCCCGTGGTGCAGGGGCGCGACGTCGACTGGAAGGCGCTGCAGAAAGACTTTGCGAACGCGGAGCTTGCCTGCGTCTGGCTCGAGTCGAACGAGCCCTCGTACATCCTGTACACCTCGGGCACGACCGGACAGCCGAAAGGCGTGCAGCGCGACGTCGGCGGCTACGCGGTGGCGCTCGCGGCGTCGATGAAGAACATCTTCTGCGGCGAGGCCGGCGAGACCATGTTCACCACCTCCGACATCGGCTGGGTGGTCGGCCATTCCTACATCATCTATGCGCCGCTCATCGCCGGCATGACGACCATCCTGTACGAGGGCGTGCCGATCCGGCCCGACGCCGGCATCTGGTGGAAGATCGTGCAGGACCACAAGGTCGACGTGATGTTTTCCGCGCCGACCGCGATCCGCGTGCTGAAGAAGCAGGACCCGGCCTACCTCAAGAAGTACGACGTCTCCTCGCTCAAGCACCTGTTCCTCGCCGGCGAGCCGCTCGACGAGCCGACGCACGTCTGGATCACCGAGTCGCTCGGGCGCCCGGTGATCGATCATTACTGGCAGACCGAGACCGGCTGGCCGCTGCTCTCCGCCCAGCCCGGCGTGGAGAAAACGCGCCTCAAGATGGGCTCGCCGAGCTTTCCGGTCTACGGCTACGACGTGCGGCTGCTGCACGAGGCGACCGGCCAGCCGGTGCCCGACGGCGAGAAGGGGGTGGTGACGATCGCGCCGCCGCTGCCGCCGGGCTGCATGAGCACGGTGTGGGGCGACGACGAGCGCTTCGTGGAGACCTACTTCAAGGATTTCAAGGATCAGCTGATCTACTCCACCTTCGACTGGGGAATCCGCGACAAGGACGGGTATTACTTCATCCTCGGCCGCACCGACGACGTGATCAACGTCGCCGGCCACCGCCTCGGCACGCGCGAGATCGAGGAGGCGATCAGCATGCATCCGAACATCGCCGAGTGCGCGGTGGTCGGCGTGGCCGATTCCCTCAAGGGGCAGCTGCCGCTCGCCTTCGCAGTCGCAAAGGATGTTTCAAAATTGAGCTCTGCTGAAGGTAAAAGGA
>WNFQ01009039.1_pt1 | contig 23850 bp, 21 predicted proteins | sample 5400171 | NCBI WGS metagenome assembly WNFQ01 (sample SAMN13153356, study PRJNA577476) | soil metagenome | isolation source: 20 cm soil under Madrone tree | place: USA:California | collected 2016-06-14
AGCGGTGATCGCCGCGGCGTCGGCGGCGCACGCGGCGCCGACGCCCGTGCCGACCCCGCTCGGGTACGTCTCCGACTACGCGCACGTGATCGATCCGGCAACCGCGGCGGCGCTCACCGCGCGGATCGACGAGCTGAAGCGCAAGACCGGCGCCGAGATCGCGGTCGTGACCGTCCCGACGACCAAGCCCGACACCGCGTTCGACTACGCGATGCGGCTCGCCGAAGCGTGGAAGCCGGGCGCCGCCGGCAAGGACAACGGCGTCGTCTTTCTCGTCTCGGTCGCCGACCGCGACCTCTTCATCCTGACCGGCTACGGCATCGAGGGCGCGCTTCCCGACGGGCTCGTCGGCGAGATCCGCGACCGCGACATCGTGCCGCGCTTTCGCGCCGGCGACCTTTCCGGCGGCATCCGTGCCGGCGTCGAGCGCATGGCGGCGATCATCGCCCGCGAGTACGGCGTCACGCTCTCGGGCGCGCCGTCCGTCCCCGAGCGTCGACGCGAGCCCGGCGGCATCGCGATCAGTCCCGGCCTGCTGCTGCTTTTGCTCATCCTCTTCTTCGTGGTGCTGCCGATGATGTCGGCGGCGGCAGGCGGCCGGCGGCGCGGCATGATGTGGGGGCCGCCGATGTGGGGCGGCGGCTTCGGCGGCGGCGGCTTCGGCGGTCCGGGCGGCGGCTTCGGCGGGTTCGGCGGCGGCAGCTTCGGCGGCGGCGGCGCCGGCGGAAAATGGTGACGGTAAGGAGGCGATCATGCGAACGGCACGACGGCTGACGATCGGAGTGGCGCTCATCTCCTCGACGCTCGCGGGCTGCGGCTACAACCGCCTGGTGAGCTTGCGTGAGGCGATCGACAGTGCGTGGGCGCAAGTGGAGGTGCAGCTGCAGCGGCGCAACGACCTCGTCCCGAACCTCGTCGAGGTGACGAAAGGCTACGCCAAGCACGAGCGCGAGATCTTCGAGGCGGTCGCGAACGCGCGCGCCAGAATGCTCGCGGCCGGCGGCTCGCGCGACGCCCAGATCGACGCCGCGAACGACATGTCGTCGGCGCTGTCGCGCCTGCTCGCGCTCTCCGAGCGCTATCCGGACCTCAAGGCCGACCAACAGTTCGCCCGTCTCTCCGACGAGCTCGCCGGCACGGAGAACCGCATCGCGACCGAGCGCCGCCGGTACAACGACGCCGTTCGCGAGTACAACACGCTGGTGCGCAGCTTCCCGACGATGCTGATCGCGCGCGCCACGGGCTTCACGCCACAGAAGTATTTCGAGGCGCCGGAAGCCGCGCAGCAAGTGCCGGCGGTGAAGTTCGAGTGACACGATGCGCATCCTGATCGCCGGGACGGGCGGCGTCGGCGGCTACTTCGGCGCGCTCCTGGCGCGCGCCGGGCGCGACGTCGTGTTTCTCGCCCGCGGCCGCAACCTCGCAGCGCTCCGCGAGCGCGGTCTCACGGTCGAGAGCGTCGACGGTGACGTGCGGCTGCCGCACGTCACCGCGACCGACACGGTCGCGGACGCGGCGCCGGTGGATCTCGTCCTCGTGACCGTGAAGTCCTACGACACCAGCGCGACGGCCGCCGTCATCGCGTCGGTCGTCACGCGCGAGACGATCGTCCTCTCGCTGCAAAACGGCATCGAGAACGAGAGCGTGCTCGCGTCGGTGCTCGGCCTGCCGCCGCTTCTCGGCGCGATGACGCAGATCGGCGCCGAGCTCACCGCACCCGGCGTCGTGCGCCACGTCGCGCAGGGCACGATCTTCTTCGGCGAGATGGGCGGCCACGAGAGCGCGCGCACGCGAGCGCTCGTCGACCTCTTCACGGCCGCCGGCGTACGCCACCATCTCTCGGCGCACATGCCGCTCATGCTGTGGGACAAGCTCTCGTGGAACGCCGCGTTCAACGCGGTCACCGCGCTCACCCGCGCGACGAGCGGCCAGGCGGCACGCCTGCCGCAGACGGCGCAGCTTCTCCGCGACGTCATGCTGGAGGTGATCGCGGTAGCACGCGCACAGGGCATTCTCCTCGACCCGGCGCGCGTCGATCCGGTGATCGCGTACGCCGCCGAGCACCTCGGGACGCTGCGCACGTCGATGCTGCAGGACATCGAGCGCGGCCGCCGCCTCGAGTACGACGCGATCAACGGCGCCGTCGTGCGCGCCGGCGACGCGATCGGCGTGCCGACGCCGCTCAACCGCGCGCTCGTCGCATTGCTCGCCGCGCTCGATCCGCAGCGGCCCACGGGAGAGCGCGGCGCGGGCAGAGTGACGCCGATCCGGGGTTGATCGAGGGCGCTCTTGCGCTCCTCAGGCGGCCGTCCAGTCCTACGGCGTGGTGAATACCGGCACGCAGAACGGCATCCGCGCGTCGCGCGGTTGCTCGCGACACCTAGTATGTGTACACTTTCGGTGAACACATGAGCAAAACCGTATCGATCGTTGCCGCCCGTCGGGAACTAGGTCGTCTGGCTGACGAGGTGCGGCGGACCGGGCAACCGGTGATCCTCACGCGCCGCGGCCACGCCATCGCGCGCATCGCTCCCGAGCCCGCCCTTGCGGCCGGGCGGTCGAGCGCGAACGATCCTTTTGCGGAGCTGCGGGGCAGCGTCCGACTCAACTGTACGCTCGACGAGCTGCAGCATGCCATCCGTGATCTGAGATCGGAGTTCGGCGCCAGCCTCGATCGTCGCGCGGCAGCGCTTCGCCGTCGCACCATGCCGCGCCGTGCGTGAGACCGCAGCCGTCCTCGATACCGTTGCTCTGCTCGGCTACCTCACCGCCAGCGCGCGCGGCCTCGGACGATCCGCGCGGCGCCTCTTCGAGCGGGCGCGCCGCGGTCACGTTCGCCTCGTCGTGCCGACGATCTGTCTCTTCGAAGTCGGTCAGCTCGAAGAGCGGGGGCGGATCTCGTTGGCGATCGCATTCGAGCGCTGGTGTGATCTCGTCGCTCAGGCGGAACCGTTGCTGCTCCTGCCACTCGAGCGCGCCCACGTGTCGGAGGCCCGATCGCTACCTGCACTGCGCGATCCGTTCGATCGTCTCATCGCCGGGACCGCCGTCGCCCTCGGCGTACCTCTGGTCACTCCCGACGCCAGAATCGCGACGGCGGAACGCGTGGCGGTGATCTGGTAGCCTCGCCGCCCGACGATCGGAGCGCGCACGGCGAACGGTGCGAGCGGCGGCGGCGGGTCAGGGTTGCGACAAGAAGCTCAGACGCGCGAGCTCGAGCCAGGGCGCGGGGAAGACGCCGATCAGCACCGTCACGACCGCGGAGAAGACGATGCTGGTGAAGAGGTAGGGTCGCCGACTGGCGCGCACGACGTCGACGGCGCCGGGGGTCATGAACATCACCACCAGCACGCGAACGTAGTAGCCGGCGGAGATGACGCTGTTGATCATGCCGATCACGGCGAGCGCGTAGTAACCCTCGCGCACGGCGGCGGTGAAGACGTAGATCTTGCCGGCGAAACCGGCGAGCGGCGGGATGCCGGTCAGCGACAGCATGAAGATCGCCATCGCCGCGCCGAGCAGCGGCGAGCGGAAGCCGAGGCCGGCGTAGTCGTCGATCTCCTCGTGCGGCTCGCCGCGCCGCCCGAGGGCGAGGACGACACCGAACGCGCCGAGGTTCATGCCGGCATACGCGAGGAGATAGAAGAGCGCCGCAGCGCCCCCGGTCGGGCCGCCAGCCGTGAGCGCCACCAGGATGTAGCCGGCGTGCGCGATGCTCGAGTACGCGAGCATGCGCTTGATGTTGTGCTGCGCGAGCGCGAGGACGTTGCCGACGGTCATCGTCGCGACCGCGAGCACCCAGAGCAGCATCGACCAGTCGGCGTGCAGGCCGCCGAAGCCGCGCAGGAAGACGCGGGTGAACGCGGCGAACCCGGCGCTCTTCACCGCGACCGCCATGAGCGCGGTGACGGACGTCGGCGCGCCCTCGTACACGTCGGGCGTCCACATGTGGAACGGCACCGCCGCGACCTTGAAGCCGAACGCGACGAGCAGCATGGCAACCCCGGCGAGGAGCAGGCGACGGTCGATCACGCCGCCGAGCTTGTCCGCGATCACGTCGATGCGCGTCGCGCCGGTCGCGCCGTAGATCAGCGCGATGCCGTAAAGGAGAAAGCCGGTCGCGAAGGCGCCGAGGAGGAAGTACTTCATCGCCGCCTCGTTCGAGCGCATCTGCGTGCGCCACGCGCCGGCGAGAATGTAGACGCTGATCGACATCACCTCGAGGCCGAGGAAGATGAGGATCAGGTCGGTCGCCGACGCCATGACGATCATGCCGGAGAGCGCGAACAGCAGCAGCGCGTAGTACTCGCCGGCGCCGATCCCGGTCTCCTCGACGTAGCTCATCGACATCAGCACCACGACGCAGCCGACGGCGAGGATGAGCAGATCGAAGAAGAGCGCATAGCCGTCGAGAACGAGCGTACCGTTGAAAGCGCTACCGTGCTGCCCGATGAGGACGGCGGTCGTGATGAACGTCACGCCGAGGCCGACGAGCGCGCCCCACCCCAAGACCTCGTCGTCGTCGACGAACAGCCCGACGCCGAGGCAGACGACGCCGAGGCAGGTCACGAGGAGGAGCGGCAGGACCGAGATCCAGTCGATGGCCGGCCAGCTCATCGCGCGACGTCCGTACGCGCGACGACGCGCGTCGCAGCGAGCGACGCTGCGGCGGCCTGCTCGGCGGGCGCGTCGGCACCGGCCGTTCGACGCCCTTCGCCAGCGGCGGCCGTGCCGGCCGTTCGACGCGCTTCGCCACTCGCACCCGCGCCGCGTTCGATACGCGCGACCACGGCTTTCACCGACGGCTCCATCGCGCGCAGGAACGGCCGCGGGTACACGCCCATGACGACGATCATCGCCACGACCGGCGCCAGCACGGCGATCTCGCGTCCGGTCAGATCTTGCAGGTGCGCGTTCTCCTCGTGGCGCAGCGGTCCGAAGATCACGCGCTGGAACATCCACAGCATGTAGACGGCGCCGAGGACGAGACCGCCGCTGGCGAACACGGTCGCGGCGCGGTTCGCACCGAACGAGCCGAGCAGGATCAGGAACTCGCCGATGAACCCGTTCAGCCCCGGCAGGCCGATCGACGACAGCATCACGACGAGGAAGACCGCGGCGTAGCGCGGCAGCGGCTTCCAGAGGCCGCCGAAGTCGGCGATCGCGCGCGTGTGGCGGCGGCCGTAGATCACGCCGACGAGGAGGAAGAGCGCGCCGGTCGAGAGCCCGTGGTTCAACATTTGATAGATGGCGCCCTCGACGCCGATCGTGTTCACCGCGAAGAGGCCGAGCATCACGAAGCCGAGGTGCGACACCGACGAGTAGGCGACGAGCTTCTTCAAGTCGGGTTGCACCATCGCGACCGCGGCGCCGTAGAGGATGCCGACGACGGCGAGCGCGAGGATGAGCGGGGTCGCGGCGCGCGTCGCGTCGGGGAAGAGCGGCATCGCAAAGCGCAGGAAGCCGTACGTTCCCATCTTGAGGAGCACGCCGGCGAGGATCACCGAGCCGCCCGTCGGCGCCTCGACGTGCGCGTCGGGCAGCCAGGTGTGGAGCGGGAACATCGGCACCTTCACCGCGAACGCGAGCGCGAACGCGGTGAAGAGCCACAGCTGCTCGGTCGGGCTCAGCACGGTGCCGTAGAGCTCGCGGACGTCGAAGGTGACCGCGGCGCCATGGGCGTGGACGCTGACCAGATAGAGAATCGCGACCAGCATCAGCAGGCTCGCGGCGAGCGTGTAGATGAGGAACTTGAGCGACGCGTAGATGCGCCGCGCCCCGCCCCAGACCCCGATGATGAAATACATCGGGATCAGCATCAGCTCCCAGAAGACGTAGAAGAGGAAGAGATCGAGCGCGAGAAACGCGCCGAGCATTCCCGTCTCGAGCATCAGCAGGAAGAAGAAGTACTCCTTCACCCGCGTCGTGATGTCGCCGAAGGAGAAGAGAATGACGAGCGGGGTGAGGAACGTCGTGAGCAGCACGAGAAAGAGGCTCACGCCATCGACGCCGAGAATGTATTGGATGCCGAAGCTCGGCACCCAGGCGCTCTGCTCGACCCACTGGAAGTCGGCGGTGTCGGCGCGGAAGCCTGCCCAGAGCGCCAACGAAAGCAGGAACGTCAGCGACGAGAACGCGAGCGCGGCGCGGCGCGCGCCGTCGGGCTGGTCGCGCGGGACGAGCAGCACGAGCAGCGCGCCGACGAGCGGCGTCCACACGATCAGGCTGAGCAGCACGTTCCCGGTCATTCAGCGCACCAGGTAGTACGACAGGAGGGCGATCGCCCCGCCGAGGAAGACGAGCGCGTAGTGCTGGACGTTGCCGTCCTGTACGTAGCGCCAGAGCTGGCCGTTCACGAGGACGGTGGTCGCGACGCCGTTCACCGCGCCGTCGATCATCATCTGATCGACGATGCGCCAGAGGAGATTCGACAGCGCGACGTACGGCCGCACGACGACCGCGTCGTAGAGCTCGTCGATCCAGTACTTGCCGACGAGCAGCTCGTAGACGGGCTTCAAGCGCCACGCCAAGAGGTACGGCAGACCCGGCATGCGGACGTAGAAGACGTACGCGAGCGTCGCGCCGCCGGCGGCGAGGAGCGTCGCCACCAGCATGAGCGCCGTCTCAACGCCGGCGCCGTGCTCGCCGAGCGCGGAGTGGGCGGTGACGGGCGCGAGGAAGCGGCCGAACGCCGGTCCCCAGAGCCATCCTTCCGGCAATCCGACCCAGCCGCCGACGATCGACAGCGCCGCGAGGATCACGAGCGGCACCGTCATGACCGGCGGCGACTCGTGCACGTCGTGCGCAATCTCGGGCGCGGCGCGCAGCTCGCCGAAGAAGGTCAGGAAGAGGAGCCGGAACATGTAGAACGCGGTGAGGCCGGCGGTGAGCGCACCGACCGCCCACAGCGCGTAGTGCCCGGTGCCCCAGGTGTGGGCGAGGATCTCGTCCTTGCTGAAGAAGCCGGCGAAGCCGGGCGCGCCGGCGATCGCGAGCGTGCCGACGAGGAACGTCCACCACGTGATCGGCATCTTCTCGCGGAGTCCGCCCATCTGGCTCACGTCCTGCTCGCCGCTCATCCCGTGGATGACGCTGCCGGCGCCGAGGAAGAGCAGCGCCTTGAAGAACGCGTGCGTCATCACGTGGAAGATCGCGCTCGCGAACGCGCCGACGCCGAGCGCCAGCACCATGTAGCCGAGCTGGCTCACCGTCGAGTACGCGAGGGTCGCCGCGCCGACGATCGCCACGACCTCGAGCGCGAACGGGCTCGCGAGGAACACGAGGTGGAGGCGCGCGATCATGTAGATGCCGGCCGTAACCATCGTGGCCGCGTGGATCAAGGCGGAGACCGGTGTCGGTCCCGCCATGGCGTCGGGCAGCCAGACGTAGAGCGGCAGCTGCGCCGACTTGCCGGCGGCGCCGACGAGGAGGAGGAGCGCGACCGCCGTCGCCGTCTGCGGCGCGAGCATGTGCACGTGCTCCTCGACGTGCGCGACGTCGAGACTGATGGCGCCGTTCGCCGCCGTGCTCCACGCCAGGAGCAGCAGGCCGAGGACGAACCCGAGGTCGCCGATGCGGTTCACCACGAACGCTTTCTTGCCGGCGGCGGCGTTCGCGTCCTTCTCGTACCAGAACCCGATGAGCAGGTAGGAGCAGAGACCGACGCCCTCCCAGCCGACGAAGAGCACGACGAGGTTGTCGGCGAGGACGAGGAGCAGCATCGCGAACATGAAGAGGTTCAGATAGGCGAAGAAGCGCGGCAGGCTCTCGTCGTGCGCCATGTAGCCGACGGAATAGACGTGGATGAGAAACCCGACGCCGGTCACGATCAGCACCATCACCGCCGCGAGCGCGTCGACGCGGAACGCGACGTCGGCGCGGAAGGGACCGGCGACGATCCACGGATAGACGTCGTCGACGAGCCGCGCGCCCGCGGGCGCGCGCAGCAGCGTCACGACCGAGGCGAGCGCGACGGCGAACGCGATCCCGACCACACCCGGCGCGACGATGGTGACGAGGCGCTTCCTGTCGCCGAAAACGATCGCGAGGAGCAACCCGGCGAGCGGCAGCGCCGGAATCAGCCACAGCGTCGACGTCGGGATGATCTCGCCGCCGTGCATCGTCTCACCAGCGCAAGACGGCGAGCTCGTCGGCGTTCACCGTCGGACGGTTGCGGAACGCGGCGATGATGATCGCCAACCCGACGGCGGCCTCGGCGGCGGCGACCGTCATGACGAAGAACACGATCACCTGACCGTCGATCGTGCCGAGCTGGCGCGCGAACGCGACGAACGTCAGGTTCACCGCGTTCAGCATCAGCTCGATCGCCATGAACACGACGATGATGTTGCGGCGCACGAGCACGCCGACCGCACCGATCGCGAAGAGCACCGCCGAGAGCGCGAGGTACCAGCTCGTCGGGACCATCAGCTCGCCCGCCGTTGCGCGAGGACGACGGTGCCGATGACCGCGATCAGCAGCAGGATCGAGGTCAGCTCGAAGGGCAAAGCGTAGTCGACGAAGAGCGCGGTGGCGACCGACTCCGCTCCCCCGTAGCCCGCCGGCGGCGCTGCCGGCGCGGGAAACGGCACGCGCAGGAACAGCGCCGCGAGCTCGGCGGCGAGGACGCCGCCGCCGATCCACGCCCCGATCCGAAAGAGCGCGCGGCCGCGGCGGCGCGCCTCGGCTTCCTCGTCGGAGAGGTTCAGCAGCATGATCACGAAGAGGAAGAGCACCATGATCGCGCCCGCGTACACGATCACCTGCAGCGCCGCGATCATGTGCGCGCCGAGAAACACGAACTCGACCGCCAGCAAGAAGAGCGTCGCGACGAGCGCCATCGCGCTCTTCACCGGGTTCGGGTGCACGACGACCGTCAGCGCCGAGACGACGAGCGCGGTCGCGAGGAGAAAGAAGGTGACGGGTCCCATCGTCAACCGGCGAGGACGATGACGATCGCGGTGATCAGCACGTTGGCGAGCGCGAGCGGCAAAAGCGTCTTCCACCCGAGGTCCATCAGCTGGTCGTAGCGGTAGCGCGGCAAGCTCCAGCGCACGAGGATCTGGAAGCAACAGAGGATGAGCACCTTCAGGACGAAGCTCGCGACCTGCATCACGACCACGACGACTTGCGGTAGCGCGAGCGCGAAGCCGCCGGGAAAATGGAAGCCGTCGCGCGCGAGATACGGCACCTGCCACGCGCCGAAGAAGAACGTGGTCGCGAGCGCCGAGACGACGACGATCTCGGCGAAGTCGCTCATCATGTACGTCGCCTGCTTGCTGCCCGAGTACTCGGTGAAGTAGCCGCTCGTCAGCTCCGACTCGCCTTCGGGCAGGTCGAACGGCACGCGCTTCGTCTCGGCGATGCCGGCGACGAGAAAGATCAGGAACCCGAGCGGCTGATAGATGATGCCCCACGCCGGGATCACGCCCCAGATGGTGGCGCCTTGGGCGCGCGCGATCGCCTGCAAGTCGAGCGTGCCGAAGACGAGGATCGCGCCGATCAAGCCGAGTCCCATCGCGATCTCGTACGAGATCATCTGCGCGGAGCCGCGAATCGCGCCGAGGAGCGACCAGCGGCTGTTCGTCGCCCAGCCGCCGAGGACGACGCCGTAGACGGAGAGCCCCGACATCGCGAGCACGTACAGGATGCCGACGTTCAGCTCCGCGACTTGGAGGTTGATCTCGCGACCGCCGATCACGAGGACGTCGCCGAACGGCACCGCGGCGAACGTCACCAGCACCGGAAACACCGCGAGAAACGGCCCGAAGAAGTGCAAGAGTCTGTCGGCGCCGTCCGGAATCACGTCTTCTTTCGTGAACATCTTGATCGGGTCGGCGATCAGCGTGTTCACGATGCCGAGATTGAACGGCAGGATGCCGCCGAAGATGTTGGCGCGATTGGCGCCGATGCGATCTTGGATGAGCGCGCTGCCTTTGCGCTCGACCCACAAGAGCAGGACCGTCAGGTTGAGCACCAGGAGCAGCATCACCAGCGACTTGACGGCCGCTATCGCCGCGTCAGCCCACACCCGTCGGATTCCTCTCCTCGCGCTCGCGTCGGCTCAGCGCTTCACACGCTCAATCCCAGGCGAGCGCGCCCTTCTTCCACACGTACGCGAGCCCGGCCGCGAGCACGCCGATGAAGACGAGCATCTCGACGAGCCCGGGCACGCCGAGACGGCGGAAGACGATCGCCCAGGGATACAAGAACACGACCTCGACGTCGAACACGATGAAGAGAATGGCGACGAGATAGAATCGCACCGAGAAGCGACCGCGCGCGGGACCGGTCGGCGGATTGCCGCACTCGAACACCTGCTGCTTCACCGGACCGGGATGGTGCACGCCGAGAATCATGCTGGCGCCGCACATGATGCCGACGATCACCGCGGCGAACCCGAACGTGATGATGACGCCGAGATATTGGTCTAGCATGTGCAGGAACGCGGCAATCGCCGCCGTGAGAACGCGTGTCGACTATGCCACGGGTCCCAGCAAGTCAAGGTGAACGCCGTGCGCAACGCGGCGCTGGCGCGCTGTTTTGACAACGTTTTGCGGGCTCTGATAGCGGCGGTGCGGGAGGAGCGGCGGTGGACGATCGAATGACGAGCGATGCCGTCGCGCCCGCGGTCGCCGCGCTCGTCGCCCGGCGCTGGCCGGGCGCGCGCGTGACGGCGCTGGCGCACGTCGCCGGCGATTTCTCCGCGCGGCGGTACCTGCGTGCGCGCACGACCGACGGCGGCGCCCCGGCAACGATCGTGGTCATGGTGCTCGCCGGCAGCGGATTGCCGCTCAGCTCGGAGGAGCTCTGCATTTTTCCGGAGCCGCTGCGCGAGCTGCCGTTTCTCGACGTGCACCGCTTGCTGACGTCGATCGGCGCCGCGGTCCCCGCGGTGTATGCGGCCGATCTCGACGCCGGCATCCTGCTGCTCGAGGACGGCGGCGACGTCGTGCTGTGGGATCGCGTCGCCAAGGCGCCGCGCGACGCGGAAAGGCTCTACGCGCGGGCGCTCGAGGCGCTCGTGGTCCTGCACGAGCGCGGCACCGCGAGTCGCGACCGCACGAGCATCGCGTTCGGGCAGCGCTTCGACGATCGCCTCTATCGCTGGGAGCTCGAGCATTTTCTCGAGTGGGGCGTCGAGCGCCGTCTCGGCGCGCCGCTCGCCGCGCGTGCGCGCGCCGGCTTCGAGGCGAGCTTCGCCGCGCTCACGGCCGAGCTCGCCGACGCGCCGCTCGTGCTCAGCCACCGCGATTATCACGGCTGGAACATCCTCCTGCGCGGCGACGATCCGTTCATCATCGACTTCCAGGACGCACTGCTTGCGCCGCCGGAGTACGACCTGGCTTCGCTCTTGACCGATCGCGTGACGCCGCGGATCGTCTCGGCGCCGATGGTCGGCCGCCTGTGTGCGCACTACTGGCGCCTTCGCGGCGGCGCCGACGACGCGGCGTCGGCGCGGCGTTATCGTTTGCTGGCGCTGCAGCGCGCGCTCAAGGTGATCGGCCGCATTCAGTACGTCGCGCTCGCGAAGGAGAAACCGGCGCCGCTCGCGTTTCTTCCCGACGTCGTCGCGACGGCGCGGCGCTTCATCGCCGAAACGGCGCTCCCCGGCGGCCTCGCCGACGAGTTCGCGGCGCTCCCCTGGCCCGAGCGCGCGGACGCGGGCTCGTCGTGAAAGCGATGATTCTCGCCGCCGGTCTCGGGACCCGGCTGCGACCGCTGACACTCGATCGTCCGAAGCCGCTCCTCGACGTCCACGGGCGGCCGCTCATCGAATACAACCTGCTCTTGCTGCGGCGCTACGGAATCGTCGACGTGATCATCAATCTCCACCATCAAGGCGATGCGCTGCGCGCGGCGCTCGGCAGCGGCGACACGTTGGGGGTGCGCATCGTGTACTCGCCGGAGGACCCGCTGCTCGATACCGGCGGCGCGATCAAGAACGCGGCGTCGCTCCTCGGCGACGACGACTTCCTCGTGCTGAACGGCGACACGATCATCGACCTGCCACTCGACGCGCTCCTCGCCGCGCACCGCGCCCGGCGTGCCGCGGCGACGCTCGTCCTGCGTCACGATCCCGAGCAGCAGCGGTACGGTCTCGTCGAGATCGACGGCGAGGAACGCATCCGCCGCTTCCTCGGGCGTCCGGCGGAGGTCGATACGGCGCTCGTGCCGTACATGTTCGCGGGCGTGCACGTGCTCTCGTCGCGCTTCCGTTCGCCGGATTCTGGCGCGTCATCGACACGGCGGCGGATCTCGCGCGCGCCAACGCCATCCTCGAGGAGCGACCGCCGCTGCACTTCCTGTGAGACCGTGCGCCGGGTCGCGCTGACACACCGAATCAAAAGTTCCCTCAAAAGTTCCCTCTTGACGCTCTGCGTCCTTCTGGGTTACGGGGCGGTGAAGTTTCCAATTCGCGGAGCGGAGTCACACCGGTTTCCACGTGAGCACGGGAATGTGGCGCATGGCGGAAGTGGCACACAGCTTGCTGCTTCGAGGTGGCGTGAGGAATGGCTCGCGGAACGGGAGTGGACGATCCAGAGCGCGGACGACGTCCGTCGGCCGCACCACGGTGGGGAGGGTCGCCGTACGACGATCCCGACGTTGGGCATTTGTGGCGCCTGCGCGGTCGCTATCCGGACCTCGCCGGCGACATCCAACGGCTGATCGGTCTGGCGCGACGAGAGCGGCAGGTGCGTACACCGCGCGCATCCACCATAATGGCGGAGGCGCCCGGCGCAGGCTCCGCATGGAAGACTGACATGGGAATCACGATCGTCCAGAAGAGCGATCTCACCGTTCGGAAGCGCAACCCCCGCGTTGCGCTCGTGCTCGCCGGCGGCGCGATCAGCGGCGGCGGCTTCAAGCTCGGCGGCTTGAAGGCGTTCGACGACTTCCTGGTGAACCGCAAGACGACCGACTTCGACATGTACGTCGGTCTCTCCGCGGGCGCGTTCCTGGGGGCGCCGCTCGCGAGCGGCGTCACGCCGCCGGTGATGATGCGCAGCCTCGAGGGTAGCTCGACCGAGTTCACCCAGTTCGGCCTGCTCGACTTCTACCAGCCCAACTACCACGAGTTCCTGGAGAAGCCGCTGCGGTACATGCTCGATCTCGCGGCATTCATCCCCGGGTCAGTGCTCGACCTGGTGGCGAAGAGCCCGGCGCTTGCGGAGCGCATCAGCGCCCCGGTCCAGTCGTTCTTGCGCGAGCGCTCGCTCGCGCGCCTGCGCGAGATCCTGATGCCGATCGCCGACGCGCTGATCACGACGCGTCCGTTCCCGTTCCCGCTCGACTACCTGCCGTCGGGACTCTTCGACAACTCGTCGATCGAGCGCTACCTGCGCCTCAATCTCGAGCGTCAGCACATGCCGAACAGCTTCAAGGCGCTCTACCAGGCGCGGAAGAAGGAGCTTTACATCGTCGCGATGAACCTCGACTCGGCGGAGCGTGTCGTCTTCGGCCACGACGAGGACAGCTCGCTCAGCATCTCCGAGGCGGTGCAAGCGTCGACGGCGCTGCCCGGCTTCTATTGTCCGGCGCGCATCCGCGGCGTCGACTACGTCGACGGCGGCGTGCGGCGCACCGCGAACATCGACGTCGCGATCGAGCACGGCGCCGATCTCATCATCTGCTACAACCCGTTCCGTCCGTTCTCGAATCGCGTCGTTCGGAAATACGACCCGCAGAAGGACGACTACGTCGCCGAGAGCATGCAGCTCGCCGACCGCGGCATGCTGATGATCCTGAACCAGGTGCTGCGCACGCTGCTACACTCGCGCCTGCAGCTCGGTCTGCGCCAGTACCAGGACGATCCGAACTTCAAAGGCGACATCATCCTCATCGAGCCGACGGAAAACGACATCGACTTCTTCCAGATGACGCCGCTCGCGTTCTGGGAGCGTCGCCGCGCCGCGCAGCACGGCTACCTGTCGGTCACGCAATCGATCGACACCCATTACGACATGGTGCGGCGCATCCTCGAGAGCTACGGGATCCTCATGACGCGCAAGACGGTCAGCGAAGGCGTGCAACGCATGCAGGCCGCCGACACGCCCGAAGAAGCGTCCGACGTCCTCATGCGCGAGGTCCCGAAGCGGGATCTGTCCGTCGCGAAGGCGTAGCATCTCCACGACGGCGGCGCGGTGGCAGGAGGGCGGGCGTCATGCGCACCCGTTCTGCGCATATCAACCATATTGCGCAGGTCGGGTGCGCACGCCGCGCCGCAAGGTCGCGCAGGTCGCCGCCGGGGACTAGCTACATCGCGGCAGCTCCGTCGGAGGCTAGCGTTCGTCGCGAGGCGGCGGCCCGGCGGCCTGCGGGAGGGCGTCATGCGCACCCGTTCTGCGCATATCAACCATATTGCGCAGGTCGGGTGCGCGTGACGCCCTCCCGCAGGCCGCCGCGTCGACGACGTCCCGCGCGGATTCGCTTGCGACGCAGATGCGAGGGGTACATAACGAGACTCAATTTCGCTCCCTACCCGGAGAACTACCAATGGCACTCGATCCCACGGCAATTCCCGCGCTGGCTGCCGAGTCCGCATCGCGTGATCCCCGCGAGATCCTCGCGATCGCGATCCGCGAGTACGCACCGGATCTCGCGATCTCGTTCAGCGGCGCCGAGGACGTCGTCCTCGTCGACATGGCAGCGAAGATCGGCGGCCGGTTTCGCGTGTTCTCGCTCGATACCGGCCGGCTGCACCCCGAGACGTACCAGTTCCTCGAGCGAGTGCGCGCCCATTACGGCATCGAGATCGAGGCGTTCTTTCCGCAACCGGACGCGGTGCAGAAGCTGGTGCGCGAGAAGGGCCTCTTCTCCTTCTATCAGGACGGCCACAAGGAGTGCTGTGGGATTCGTAAAGTCGAGCCGCTCGTGCGCGCGCTCCGTCCACTCGCGGCGTGGGTGACCGGCCAGCGTCGCGACCAGAGCCCTGGCACGCGCGCCGAGGTGCCGGTCGTGCAGCTCGATCCGACGTTCGGCTCGGCGGAGCGACCGCTCGTCAAATTCAACCCGATCGCGAATTGGACGTCGAAGCAGGTTTGGGCCTACATCCGCGAGCACGGTGTGCCGTACAACGCGCTCCACGACCGCGGATTCGTCTCGATCGGGTGCGAGCCTTGCACACGCCCGGTGAACCCGGGTCAGCACGAGCGCGAGGGCCGGTGGTGGTGGGAGGAGGAGACGATGAAGGAGTGCGGCCTCCACGCCGGAAACGTGCAGAAGTAACGCCGGCCTCTTCGACGACAACGACCCGACCAGCCGACGCGCGATCGGCGGTCGCGACCCGGAGCGCGCAATGAGCATCGCCGTGCCGTTGGAGCGTTTGCGGGCCAGCACGGAAAAGCGCGGCACGCTGATCGTCGACGTGGGCCGACGTAGCGCCGCGAACAAGGCCGCGCGGCCGGCGGTCTCGCTGCTCTATCCCGTACGGACGGACGACGACTACAGCCTCATCGTGGACGGCACCGCCGCCGTCCTGGGCTAGATCCCGCCGACGTCGTCGGGATCTACGGTGCGTGCCTGGTCGGCGCTCGGCGCATCGTCGCCGAGACGACGGACGAGTTGCAGGACGCTCGTGTAGACGGTTTCGCGAGCGTCGTCGTCGCGGACGATGAAGAACGGCGCGCGATCGACGCCGAGCCGCGCGCCCAAGACCATGCCCGCGCTCGCCGGATTCCCTTCCTCGGCCCAGACCACCTCGTCGATCCGGTCCCACAGCCCGCGGCTGCGGAGGTGCTCCATCGCTTCCGCGCACTTCCGGCAGTCGCTGCCGTCGGCGAGCTTCTTTTTCACCATCGTGATGCGCATGAGCTGCTCTTAGTCACCGTCCGCCGACACGGCAAGGTGCCGCGCCGACCGCGTCGATTCGCGTCGCCATGCTTCCTTCAGCGCTCACGACGTTGCCGGTACGGGAAGCGCATGTTACGGTTTCCATGGATGTCTCAGCCCCAGCTCGCCATTCCGGATCTCGACGCGCTCTCGCTCCAGCTCGAAGATGCCCCACCGCAAGAGATCTTGCGCTGGACGGTCGCGACGTACGCGCCCGATGCCGTGCTCACCTGCTCGTTCCAGCACGAGGGCGTGGCGCTCGCGCACATGCTGCAAGCGATCGCGCCGCGGACGCCGATCGTGTTCATCAACACCGGGTATCATTTCCCCGAGACGCTCGCGTATCGCGATCTCCTGGTGTCGACGTACGGGTGGAACCTCGTCGAGGTCGGGCCCGAGCTCTCGCAGGCGGACGTCGAGGCGCGCCACGGCGCCGAGCTGTATCGGCGCGATCCCGACCTCTGCTGCGAGATCAACAAGGTCGCGCCGCTGCGGCGCGCGATCGCCGGCGTCCGGGCGTGGATCAACGGCCGGCGTCGCGACCAAGCGAGCACCCGCCGCGGCCTGCCGATCCTCGAGATGTTACCGAGCGGCCTTGTGAAGGTGAATCCGCTGGCGCGCTGGAGCTCGAAGGATACCTACTACTATCTGAAGCAGCACGGGCTGCCGTTCCACCCGCTCTTCGAGCGCGGCTACACGAGCATCGGCTGCGCGCCGTGCACGCGGCCCGTGCTCACCGGCGAGGACGAGCGCGCGGGTCGCTGGGCGGGTCGCGACAAGGTCGAGTGCGGCATCCACGGCGCACTCGACGCTGAGCCGACCGCGGACTGAGCAGCAGTCAGCCGGCGCGCGGCGACAGCCGGACGGCGCCACAAAAAAAGGGAGCCCCGCGAACGAGGCTCCCCGAGACGGTCGCCGCCGGATCAGCTCACAAGCTTACATCGGGAAGAGCTGCGCCATCTTCATGGCCAGCCCCATGTCGCCGGCGATCTTGAGCTTGCCGCTCATGAACGCCATCTGCGGGTTGAGCTTCCCGTTCACCATGTCGAGGTAGTCGCTCGCAGCCATGGTAATGGTGATGTTCGGCGACGCATGCGCGCCCTCAGCGACGTTCAGCTTGCCGTCGTCGATCGCGAGATTGTACTTGCCGCCGCCGTCGCCGGTCAGGTCGAATTGGTAGACGGCCTTCATGCCCTTCGCCGCGTTCACGTTGAAGCGGTTGGGCATCTCCTTGAACACTTCTGGAACGTTTGTCGCTTGCGGACGGTCTGCCATGGGGCTCCCTCCCTTTGTCGAGGACGTGGTGGTGGATTTTACCCGCGGTGGCATATCTAACGTGTTCCATAGAGTCAAAGGGGGTCGGCCGCGAAATCACTGCGGGTCTTCCTCCTCGTCGAGGAAGGCGAGGAGCTCGGCGCCGAGCGTCTGGACGATCCAGCGATGCACGTCGTCCGCGACGTTTTCCCAGCCGGGCTCGAGCATCGGAAAATGCCCGCGCCCGGCGTACGCGCGCCGCGTCCAGCCGAAACGCGTCGCGACCGCGCGCATCGCGGCGTCCGGAGCGACGACGTCGCGCTCGCCGCCGACGACGAGCCCCGGCACGTCGATCCGCGGAGGTAGGCGCACGCCTCCCGACGCGACGGCGCGAAACGCCGGGCCCGAATCGTCGCGGAGCCGCTCGCGGTGCGTGATGGCCTCGCCGAGAAACACCCGCGCAGCCGAGCCGCGCGGCGACGCGACGTGGGTACCGAAGAGGCGCGCGCGCCAGAATTGCGGCCACGCGAAGACGATGCGGACGCCGTCCATGTCGGCGGGCGCAACGAGCGGCGCGATCGCGACCACCGCCGACACGATGCCGCGCGCGGCGCAGGCGGCAGCCCCGAGCGTCGCGACGTCGTGCGCGATGACGACGGGCGTCGACGGGAGGGAGGCGATGATCGGGTCGAGCGCGGGCGCCGAGTCGATCGCCGTCGCGGCGGTCAGCGACGGCGCCCACGATTCCCACCCGCGGTGCGCGAGGTACGTCGCGAACCGCTCCCAAATCCACGCGTCCGTCCAGAGGCCGTGCAGCAATAGCAGCGGATGATGGAACTTCGGCGACTCCGGCCGCGTGACCTCGACCGCATAGCCGGCGACGTGCGTGCGCATGACCACCAATGAAAAAAGCCCTTCGACGAGTGAGCGTCAAAGGGCCTTTTTCGTTAGAGCCCGGGGGCTCTACATCTCGCCTGAGAACGGAAGCTACAAGCTAGAAACTCTTTCGATGAGTCGTGATCAGGACGGGACTACTTCTTCTTCTTGGCGCCGCCCTTCTTGGCCGGGGCCTTCTTCTTGCTCTTCGACGATTTCTTCTTAGCTGCCATAGACACCTCCCTCAACGGCTACTGGTTCGCTGCGTTCGAGTTCTGGTTCGCTCAGGCGAGCGCTCCCCCAACCCACTCTCCACCACCACCCCTCAACGCCGCGCATCATAGGGAGAAGGCGTTATACATGTCAAGAGAAAAATCACATTTTGCTTCGGATTTCGCGAGGAGAATCAGGATGATGCCGCCCTAGGCGCGGGCTCGTAAAATGCTGTTCACCGACTCGCTCACGAGAGAGTAGCAGAGCGTTCTAAACCGCGACTGGCGCGGTTTTGCGGCCTCTTCGCCGCGCGGCGTGGAGGCGCGAAAACCGCGGCGCCGAGATAGCGCGCACGCCGTCCGAGATGCTCCTCGATCCGCAGCAGTTGATTGTATTTCGCGGTGCGCTCGCCGCGGCAGGGACTGCCGGTCTTGATCTGCCCCGCGTTCACCGCAACCGCGAGGTCGGCGATCGTCGCGTCCTCGGTCTCCCCGGAGCGGTGCGAGATGACGGTCGTGTACCCCGCGGCGCGCGCGGTCGCGATCGCGTCGAGCGTCTCCGTCAGCGTGCCGATCTGGTTCACCTTGATGAGAATCGAGTTCGCGGCCCCGAGCTCGATGCCGCGCCGCAAGCGCTCGGGATTGGTCACGAAGAGATCGTCGCCGACGAGTTGGACGCGGCGGCCGAGACGGCGGGTCAGCGCCGTCCATCCTTCCCAGTCGTTCTCGGCGAGCCCGTCCTCGATCGACGCGATCGGATAGCGATCGAGCCATGACGCGTAGAGTTCGGCCATCTCCGTGCTCGTCCGCGGCGCCGCCCCCGACTTGCGGAACACGTACCGACCGTCCTCCCACAGCTCGCTGGCGGCGGCATCGATCGCGATCCGCACCTGGCTGCCCGGGCGGTAGCCGGCGGTCCGGATCGCCTCCATGATCGCGTCGAGCGCCTCCTCGTCCGACGCTAGGTTCGGCGCGAACCCGCCCTCATCGCCGACGCCGGTCGACAGCCCGCGCCCGCGCAGCACGCCGCGCAGCGCGTGGAAGATCTCGGCGCCCATGCGCAGCGCGTCGGCGAAGCGTCGCGCGCCGACGGGCATCACCATGAACTCTTGCAGGTCGACCGTGTTGTCGGCATGCGCGCCGCCGTTCAGGATGTTGAACATCGGCACCGGCAGGACCCGCGCGTCCTTGCCGCCGAGATACGCGTAGAGCGGGAGCTTCAGCGCCGTCGCCGCGGCATGCGCGACCGCGAGCGAGACGCCGAGGATGGCGTTGGCGCCGAGTCGCGCTTTGTTCGGCGTCCCGTCGAGCTCGATCATGATGCGATCGATCTCCGCCTGGCGGCGCGGGTCGCGGCCGACGAGCTTGCGCGCCAGCACGCGGTCGACGTTGGCGACCGCGTGCTCGACGCCCTTCCCCCCGTAGCGCTTCGCCTTCGCGTCCCGCAGCTCGACGGCCTCGTGCTCGCCGGTCGACGCGCCCGACGGCACCGCGGCGCGACCACAGACGCCGTTGTCGAGCATCACGTCCACCTCGACCGTGGGGTTGCCACGCGAATCGAGGATCTCGCGCGCATGCACCTTCCGAATCTTCACATCGACTCCTTTCTCGCTGCTCGCTGCTTGTGTTCCGCGGCGCGCCTCGTGTACGGTCCGCGCTCGTGCGTCAACCGCCTTCGCGCCGTCGAATGGTGCGGCAACGGCTCGCGATCGTCGCCGCCGCCGGCGTGTCGGCGGCGCTCGTCGCCGCGATCTTGTTCGGTAGCCGCGGCCTCTTGCGCCTGCGCGCGCTCACCAACGAGGAGGCGGCGATCAAGCAGCGGATCGGCGGGCTGTTGCTGGAGAACCAGCGTCTACGCTGCGCAGCGACGATCGCTACCTGGAGCGCTTGGCGCGCGAGCAACTCGGGTTCGTGCGGCCGGGAGAGGTCGTGTATCGTTTTCCGAGTCCGGACCGTCCTCTTCCCGCAGGTCCTCCTCGTTGAGATCGCGCGGCGGCCGCCGCTCGACGTCCGGCGCCGGGCGCGCGCGGTCGCCGCGATCGTCCGGAGCGTGGTGCTCCTCGTCCTCCAGATCCGCGTCGCGTTCGCGTCGGCGCTCCTCGAGGTCGGGCGCGGACGGACGTCGCTCGTGCTCCTGCACGTCCGTCGACGACGGCGGGCGTCGCTCGTGCTCCTCCACGTTTGGTGACGACGGCGGGCGTCGCTCGTCCTCGTCGACGTCGAGTGATCGCCGCCCCTCGTCCTCATCGACGTCGACGGACGGCGGCGCGCTCCGCTGGCGCTCTTCGACGTGCGCTGCCGCTGGCGGGCGCTCGGTGTCGAGCGCGGGCGGCCGGCGCCGCTCGCCGGCGTCGTCGCGGGGCGGCTGCCGGCGCGGCGGCGCGGCCGTCGCGTTGTAGCCGGCACCGCCGCCGAGGAGCGGCACGAAGCGCACTTCGGCGATCTCGCGCGTGCGCAGCTTGAGGCCGCGCTTCACGCCGCGCACCAGCACCTGCCGTCCGTTCGGATCGCCGACCGGCATCACCAGCACACCGCCCTCGCGCAGCTGATCGATCAGCGCGCGCGGCACCGTCGGGCCGGCGGCGGTGACGACGATCGCGTCGTAGGGCCCGTACTCGCGCCAGCCGAGCGTTCCGTCGCCTTGCTTCACGTGCACGTTACGGTAACCGGCGCGGGTCAAGGCGAGTCGTGCGGCGCTGGCGAGCTCGGGGATGAGCTCGACGGAGTAGACCTCGTGCGCGAGCGTTCCGAGGACCGCCGCGTTGTACCCGGAGCCGGTGCCGATCTCGAGCACGCGCTCGTTGCCTTCGAGACCGAGCTGCTGGGCCATCAACGCGACGACGTACGGCTGCGACATCGTCTGCCCGTGGCCGATGTCGAGCGACGTGTCGTCGTACGCGTGGTCGTGCGCGGCCGACGGCGCGAACGCGTCGCGCGGCACGCGGCGGATCGCGTCGAGCACGTGCGGGTCGCGAATGCCGCGCCCCTGCAGCTCGGAGGCGAGCTGCGCCGCGGAGGCTCCGAAGGCGTGTGCCGCGGGAAGGAAGGTGAGGAGCGCGAAAAGGGCGAAGAGCGCGGGACCTCGCCCGCGGCTCACGCCTCCTCCTCGCCGGAGATCAGCGCGTCGTACTCGTCCGCATCGAGGAGCGTGTCGAGCTCGGTGTCGTCGTTGAGCTCGACCTCGATGAGCCATCCCTCGTGATACGGGTCCTCGTTGACGATGTTCGGGTGATCGTCGAGCTCGGTGTTGATCGCCACCACTTGCCCGGTGATCGGCGCGATCAGCTCGTTGACGGTCTTCACCGATTCCAGCTCACCGAACGATTGTCCCTTCTCGACTTCGTCACCGACATCGGGAAGCTCGACGGCGATGATCTCGCCGAGCTCGTCTTGCGCATGCTCGGAGATACCGAGGTGGGCGCGCGATCCTTCGACGCGCAGCCACAAGTGATCGGGAGTGAACTTCAGTGTGTCCGCCATCCGCAGGTCCTCGTCTGCATCTCGCCTTATAGGGCCCATCTTTTCAGTGTCAAGCGAGCTTTCGGCGCACGACGAGACGAGAAGAGCCGGCTCACGCATGCGCGAGCCGGCTCTCCTCTCCCCCCACCCCTCGACCACATCGAGACTCTGGGATCGATTCCTACGACCGCCGCCTCATCCCCCGCCGACCCCTCGCCCCTCCACGCCGACGCCACGAGCGTGGCGCGCGGCATTGGACACGTGTGCAGTGCAGCTCACGAGCACCCACTCGTCGCGCCGCAGTTGAGACATTTGTAGCAGCTCCCGTTGCGAATCATGATCGCGCCGCAGTCCGAGCAGCTCGGCGCATCGGCTTGCGGGCTGAAGCTGATCACGGTTGCGCGCGCGCTCAGGTCGGGGACGCCCGCGCTCGGTGCACTCGACGTCGCGGCCGCGTCCGACGGCGTCGATTCCGTGAGGCCGACCTCGCGTCGCTGATCGGCGGAGAGGAAGCGCACGCCGAGGAAGCGGAAGATGTAGTCGGTCAACGACTTCGCCATCGGGATCTGCGGATTCTTCGTGAACCCCGAGGGCTCGAAGCGGACGTGCCCGAACTTGTTCACCAGCACCTCGAGCGGCACGCCGTATTGGAGCGCCATCGACGTCAACGTCGCGATGGTGTCCATCAAGCCGGAGATGGTGCTGCCCTCCTTCGCCATCTTGATGAAGATCTCGCCCGGCGACCCGTCCTCGTAGAAGCCGACGTGGATGTAGCCCTCGTGGCCGGCGATCTCGAACTTGTGGCGGATCGAGTCGCAGTCGTTCGGCAGGCGGCGTCGAACCGGGTGCGGTTCCGCCACCGGCGCCGCCTCGACGGCTTTGCCGGTGTTGAGCGGCTGCGTTTGCTTGCAGCCGTCGCGGTAGATCGCGATCGCCTTCAGACCCTGGCGCCACGCCTCGACGTAGGCCTCGACGATGTCGCCAACGGTCGCATCCGCCGGCAGGTTCACCGTCTTCGAGATCGCGCCGGAGATGAACGGCTGCGTCGCGCCCATCATGCGGATGTGGCCGAGGTACTGGATCGTGCGCGCGCCGCGTTGCGGCTTGAACGCGCAGTCGAAGACGGCGACGTCCTCGTCGCGCAGATGCGGCGCGCCCTCGATCGTCTCCTGCTCGTCGATGTACTCGACGATCTCCTGCACTTGGCGGCTCTCGTAGCCGAGGCGCTTCAGCGCCCGCGGCACCGTGTTGTTGACGATCTTCAACAAGCCGCCGCCGACGAGCTTCTTGTACTTCACGAGCGCGATGTCGGGCTCGATGCCGGTCGTGTCGCAGTCCATCATGAAGGCGATCGTGCCGGTCGGCGCCAGCACCGTCGCTTGCGAGTTGCGGAAGCCGTCGCGCTCGCCGCTCGCGAGCGCCTCGTCCCACACCCGCCGCGCCTCGCTCAGGAGCTCGAGCGGCACGAGCGCCGGGGCGATCTTGTGCGCCGCCGCGCGATGCTTGCCGATCACGCGCAGCATCGCCTCGCGGTTCGGCGCGGAGCCCTCGAACGGAGCGAGCTCCGCGGCGATGCGCGTCGACTGCAGATAGGCCTCGCCGCACATGAGCGCGGTCACCGCGGCCGCGTACTGCCGGCCGCCGTCGGAGTCGTACGGCAGGCCGAGCGACATGAGGAGCGCGCCGAGGTTGGCGTAGCCGAGACCGAGCTCGCGGAAGGCGTGCGCGTTGCGCTCGATCTCGTGTGTCGGGTAGCTCGAGTTGTCGACGACGATGTCCTGCGCGGTGATGAGCACATCGACCGCGTGGCGGAACGCGGCGACGTCGAAGTCGCCGGCGGCGTTCACGAACTTCATCAAGTTCAGCGACGCGAGGTTACACGCCGAGTCGTCGAGGTGCATGTATTCCGAGCATGGATTGGATGCATTGATGCGGCCGCTCGCCGGGCAGGTGTGCCAATCGTTGATCGTGGTGTCGAACTGCATGCCGGGGTCGCCGCTCGCGTGCGCCGCCTCGCCGATCGCCTGCATGACCTCGCGGGCGCGGAACGTGTCGGCGACCTCGCCCGTCGTGACGAACCGCGTGTGCCACTCGCCGTCGGCGAGCACCGCCTGCATGAACTCGTCCGTGACCCGCACCGAGTTGTTGGCGTTCTGGAACGCGACCGAGCCGTACGCGGCGCCGTCGAGCGAGCTGTCGTAGCCGGCGGCGATGAGCG
>WNFQ01000968.1_pt1 | contig 23848 bp, 21 predicted proteins | sample 5400171 | NCBI WGS metagenome assembly WNFQ01 (sample SAMN13153356, study PRJNA577476) | soil metagenome | isolation source: 20 cm soil under Madrone tree | place: USA:California | collected 2016-06-14
TCCACGCCACGAAGAGAAGTACCGCCCTGCGCCAGTTTATCTTGAGATTACCCATGACGACTCACGCAGATTATATAAAACGCAACGCTCAAACGAGCACACTTCCAAAAGAATGTCGTGAGTGGTCTCGAAAACGGCGCGAACCTACGCGATCAAGGCGCGATTGATGATGCAAGGCCGGCTCAATCGCGTTCGCGAGAGTCAATTGTGTGGCCGCCGTAGCTTCCCGATCAAAAGCAGGAAGTAATTTCCTTCGATTCCTGACTTCCTGATTTCGTTAGCGACTGTCTTTCAGAATTTTCACGACTTTTTCGATCGTGTTCCAATTGCGCGTGGTTGCGGGCACGCCGAGGAACTTCTCGAGCTTGCCGAGGTAGCTGATCGCCTTCATCTGACGATGGTACAAGCCCAGGACGAATCTGCCTTGGATCGCAATGATCTTTAGCAACCACTCATCGGGCCAGGGGAGACTCAAAGGAAGAGGAGGGGGCTTGCGAAGTGGCTTGTGCAATACATTCACGAACCGCGTGATGTTTGGGCCTGACGGTTGTCGCGCAAATGGATCTTTTGAGGCGAGCTTGATGATGTCGCGCGCGGGAGAAATCATGATCTCGCATTTGAACGACAGTTTCCGAGCAATCGCGGTTCGCAGAGTCGACTCGCCTACATCTTCGCGCACAACAAAGGTGCCGACCGCGCCGATATTAATGATACCGAACCTGGCCAACTGTTTGGCGATGGCGGCTGGTTGGCATCGGTTAGCGCCACCCACATTCACTGCACGAAGAAATACAACCGCAGGCATAGTGACAAGTGATCTATAACGAGTGACCAGCAATAAGCGACTACTTGCCTTCTGCGCCCGCGGGCGCGGACATGCCGCCAAGAATCTGCCATGTGCCGTGGGTGCGGATCCAGGTATGCGTGATCCGAAACGCGTCCTTCCTGGCTTCGACTCCTTCGCTCGTGGCCCAGTTAAGTTTGATTCGGTAATAGTTGATTGCGATATCACCGGTCACTTGAATCGCCAATTGCTCAATCGAGTACGACTTCAGCTTCACGCCTTTCGACGTGTTCATCGTGATCCAGTCGGTGATGTGATCTTTCCGCACGGGCGCTGAACTCACATAGGGCCAACCAACGAAGTCTTCATGCCAGAGCGCGCGATACTTTTCCAAGTCTTCGCTTTTCACGTATTCCCAATACGCTTTCTCCAGATTCCAGACCTCCGCTTCATCGTTCGCCGCATTTTGACCAAAGCTGGCTGTCGCGAGCGCGACAAGAAATGGGATGGTTTTTAACATGGCACGATCCTATTCATTACATCTGCTGAAAACGATCATTTTGATACCACGGTCGGCGGCCAGCACACTCGATACCAATCGACTTAATGAATTGACCAGCCTTCGCCTGCGCTGAGCGCGCGCATCGCCGTAAAGCGTAAACTGTGACACGACCAATGCGCTGCCCTTTACGTCTAGCAGCGACCACGAGCCAATCAGGTTGGTTAGTCGGGTTTTCTTGAGGTGCACCGAGGTGATTTCTGTGATCAGAGCGAACCAGAAAAAGCTTGACCAGCCGTAGTCAGCGGCGTTTGACTGGGCATTGCTCCGTAAGAACTCCCCAAGGCAATGCAAAACAAGGAGCGAAAACGAGCTCTGAGTGTCCGCGCGATTGCGAGGACGCGTGTCGTGCCACTTGGGATGAATCACCCAAGCAAAAATGCCCGCGCTTGCTCGGGTTTGCCCTTCTTCGAGCAGCCGTTGCCGAGGGCGAGAAACATTGTTTTCCCGGATATTAGATCTTCGCGGAACGCGGAAGCGTCCTTACTCCTTAGCTTGACGCAAATGTGTGCGTCGCGCTGCTTCACGTGCATTAGGGCCGCTTTTTTTTCTTGCTGAACCAATCAACTCATCAACTCACTTATCATGCGACAAATCACTTGGCTAACGGGAGAATATGCGAATGTAAATGACCGTCAGGATCAAGCTGCGAAGCGCGGCTGCGCGGTAACCATAGACTTTCACTTCAATGGTAATGGTCCGGATGCCAAGGGAGGCGAGGTTTGGTACAAGCCGGGCGACGCCAAGGCCAAGGCGCTGGGACAAGCCATTCTGGACACGTTTAGCGGTCTTGGCCTGCCGTTTCATGGCGGTGAGCCATTAAAGGAAGCGGTCCTTGGAAACCGCGCCAGCTTCATCCGGCATTACAGGAATCCCGCAATACTCATCGAGCCGTTGTTTGTCACCAACCCGGCCGCGAACCAGGCTGGTTGGATTCATAAAAAGGGCAACGTGCAAACGCTCGCGCGGAAGATTGCTGAAGTCCTGGAGGCAGCGACTACTGACGAAAATTCTCTAATCGGTCTGTCAATCGGACATATCTACAAGCCATCCAGCCAGGGTGACACAGGCGTAGATTGCGTCCGCGGCGACACGGAGGCCGACCACGCGCGAGCCGTCGCAGAAGCTGTGGGAAGCATTTTGACCGGCGCGCCCGTCACCGCCCCGCCATGGCCACCGACTAGATTAAAACCCACGAGCACAACCATTGGTACTAAAAGGCGTGGTGTACTGCCGGCCGCTAACGCCGTGCTAAAGTCCGATTTGTTAAAAGGCAATAACACACTCGAAGCAGTGGCAAATGGACGTCTCGTTCTAGACGCTACTGGTGACCGTGTGGAAGGTATCGGTCCCGTCCAAGATGCTCTCAATCAACTGGGATTTACAATCAATCTCGGCAGCTCCGGTCGGTTCAAGGGTTTCTTTGGCGAGAAAACCAAGGCGGCGGTTAAAGCATTCCAAGCATCGGCTAATATTGATGTGGATGGACGGGTGGGGCCTGATACGATCAAGAAGCTTGATGAACGTCTCATGCCGGCTGCCCCGGCGAGACAACCGAAGACCTCACCGAAAGCGGCGAAAAAACCTGCTGCGGGACCACCGACGCCGGCCGGAAAGTTCGTTAAGACGCGGGTGAAAGTATTGAACAGGGGGATTCCGCCTGTTGACTTTCTGCAAGAGCTTGTCGCCTGGGGGAAAACGGCTTCAGCGGATATTTTTGTAGATAAGCAGACTCAGGAGACGGACGTGTATGCGAGCGTGAAGAAGGACCTTGGCCCCTTCAACGATATTCTCTACCGAAAGGCTGGCATGCTCGAGGTGATGCGTGTGCTGGCTGGCTTCGAGTCGTCGTGGAAATGGAATACGGGTCGCGACACGACGAATCCTGATGAGAACTCACCCGATACGATTTCAGCCGGTCCGTTTCAGGTGAGTGCAAACTCGATGGGGTTCGGTCAGGATCTGCGCGATCTGGTTGCGCCGCACGGTATCCGCAACGCGAAGCGAGACGGCGATGCGTTTCAAGCCCTGATGAAGACCAATCACACTGTGGCATTCAATTACATCTCGCGCCTGCTGCGTCACACCATTCGCCATAACGGCCCGGTGAAACGTTGCGAAATCAACCGTTGGCTTTCCCGGGACGCTGCCAAAGAGTTTCAGCAGCTACTCACAGCATAGGGCCGGGTGCCATATCGGTCTTGTAGTTGGCGCCGCAGGGCTGAGCGGCAAAATCTCAAAATCCACGGCATTTGAAATTCCGCCTCGCCGCGCTTTAACGTAGAAAACCTCTTCCGACACGCGAAGGTTTTGATGCCGACTCTATTCCCGCGGCGAAGCCGAGCCTCGAAAATGTGTAGCGGCTCAATGAGTTGTTGAGCCAAGACGACTTGTTCGCCGCAGCAGCGGACATCAAATCGCTGCTCCAGAAACGCGACGTAGAAGAAATCGACGCGAACGCGCAAAATATTCTTCTCTTAGAGTGCAATCTTGGCGGACAATCACGGCTTCACATTGAGCGCTGAAAACTTAATTTATCGCCTTGGTCGTTTGCGCTGGATTTGCGTTTTAATGGTCGCGTTCTTTTTTGTCAGCGGACAGTGGGCAAACGCGGACCCGGTAGGAGATTTTTTCAAAAAAGTTGGCCAATCCGTTTCCAAGGCTTTCCAGCCTCAACCGTCTCCCCAACAAACCAGGAAGACGACGCGGACTTGGCGGCGACCTACTTCTCGAGAATCAAAAGTTGCTGAGCCGTCGCCGACTCCGCCCGAAGGGCCAGTAAAACCTGAGAAGGAAGAGAAGCCTGCTGCCACTCTGTTGCCGGCTTCGGCTGCGCCTGCGGAAAAAGCAAAAGGAGATTTGCCGTATGGAATTCCGGTCCCAAACCGGAAAGGCATGGTCACAAGTCCTTATTTACCCGACGGAAATTATGTCGATGTCAGCGCTTTTGCTCCCGGGTCCGCTGTGAAAGATCCATACACAGGAAAGCTTTTCCGGGTGCCGTAAATTTTATTATCGAGCAATCGTCGGACTCTGCAGGGGGCACATTCTCAACGCCCGCTCTACCCCCAATAGATCGGTGAGCAAACCGCTTTCGCGGATTTTAGCCGTTGTTACTGCGCCTGGAGTGCGACAATCGGATCGACTTTCGTCGCACGCAGCGCTGGGATGTAATTGGCAAGCGCCGCCACGCCTACCATCACCACGCAAATACTTGCGAACGTGGCCGGGTCGGTGGCGCTGATTCCGAACAACAGACTCGCCATTACTCGGGTGAGCACGAACGCACTAGCCAGCCCGATCAGTAATCCCAGGCCAACCAGCTTCAATCCTTGCTTCATCGTCATTCTCAGCACGTCTGCTCGCTGGGCGCCGAGCGCGATGCGAATGCCTATCTCATGCCTGCGTTGCGCGACCGAATAACTCATCACCCCGTAAATTCCGACAGCCGCCAGCACCAATGCCAAACCAGCAAAGCTACCTAACAAGAGCATGCTGAACCGCTGCCTGGCGATTGCCTCTGATACAATGTGATCCATCGTGTCGATGTTGGCGACTGGTTGGTCCTTGTCCACGGCCCAAATCGCGTTGCGAACTGAGGTGGCGAGACTCATTGGCTCCACGCTTGTCCGGACGACGATTGAATTTGCTGCCAGCTCCTTCAGCTGCCGATGAACAAAATACATTTGCATTTTAGGCTCTGCGATGAAGTCGTTTTGCCGGACATCCTTTACAACGCCGATGACCTCTCGCCAGGGCGCGTCTGAGGTCGTCGCGCCCGGCTTCAGCCGTTTGCCGATGGGGTCTTGTCCCGGCCAGTAGTGATGCGCGGTTTTCTCACTAATCACGACCACCTTTTTTGAATCTGTTCTGTCTTGATCGGTGAAATCGCGACCACGAACCATTGGAATTCCCATTGTGGTGAAATAGCCAGGCCCAATCACGCGGTAGATTACGTCGGGCCACTGTGCCGGCGGCGGATCGGGAATTCCTTCCACCGCAATACTCATCGAATCGCCGTTGTAAGTTAGCGGCAGATTTCCTGCGGCAGCTGCTGATTGTACACCGGGCAGAGCGCGGACGCGGCGCAACACTTCATCGAAGAACGCTGAGCGCCGTTCCCCGTCCGGATACTTCAGTACCGACAGGTCTACTCTCATCGTAAGCAGATGATCGGCACGAAATCCGGGATCGAGGTTTCGTAAGTGCAGAAAACTGTTGATGAGCAATCCAGCACCAATGAGAAGTATGAAAGAGACGGCGACTTCGCCGATAACGAGCAGATTGCGGAGGCGATTTCCTTTGCTGGTTGCGGCCGAATCACGGCCCCCTTCTTTCAACGAATCGTTTAGATTGGAATGCAATGCATGCATCGCCGGAGCGAGGCCGAATACAATTCCGGTCAAAAGCGCGATCAACGCGGTAAACACGACCACCTTCGCGTCAATGTTGATCGTCTGTGTCTGCGAAATGGTTGCAGGAATAAACGTCTTCAGCACGCGGATTCCTGCCAAAGCAAGGAGCAAACCGAAGCCCCCGCCGAGCAAGGCGAGCAACACGCTTTCGGTTAGAAACTGACGTGTCAGGCGGGAACGGCTGGCACCGAGCGCGAGTCGCAATGCGATCTCCTTTTCTCGCACAGCAGCGCGAGCGAGCAGCAAATTAGCAACATTGGCGCAGGCAATGACAAGGACAAAACCGACCGCTCCCAGCAGAACGAGCAACGCAGGTTTGATATCACCGACTATTTCCTCGTGCAGCGGCGTCACAGTGGCGCCGATCTGCGTGTTATATCTTGGATATTCTTTGGCGAGCCGCGCCGCAATCGTCTCCATCTCAGCTTGCGCCTGCTTAAGCGTGATGCCGGGTTTGATCCGCGTGATCACGTCGAGAAAATGATTACCGCGCTCTGTTATTTCCTCGTTTGTAAAATTGATCGGTACCCACAGCTCGTCATTCCAGTTGCCATAGCCTGGCAGGTGCACCCCTCGCTGCATCACGCCGATCACTGTGTAATTCTCGCCATTCAACGTAACTGCCCGGCCAATGATGCTCGGATCGGAACCGAAGCGGCGTTGCCAGAGCCGGTAGCTGAGAAGAACGACATGCGTGCCAAGGCGGTCGTCATCCGGTACGAATGTGCGCCCAATCAGCGGCGGCACGGCTAACACGTCGAAGAGGTTCGCCGAGACGCGACGACCATCAAGGCGCTCTGGTTCACCAACGCCCGTCAGGTTGAAGCTGCGCTCGACCATCGCTGCCATTCCAGTGAAGACGCTGTTTTGCCTCTGCCAATCGAGGAAGTTAGGCGGCGCCGGAGTGTTTTTCGGAAAACCAAGGTGCGTAGCATTTTCCCATACCATCACCAGTTGGTCGGGGTTTTTGAAGGGGAGCGGCCGCAATAAGACGGCGTTTACGACACTGAAGATCGCGCTGTTAGCGCCGATGCCGAGGGCGAGAGCGCTGACAGCGACGACAGTGAATCCCGGATTTTTCAGGAGTGTGCGCAGACCATAACGCAGGTCTTGTGCGAGATCCGCAAGCATATTGCCTTTAGTTTCAATGCCCGGAGCGACAGTGTTTCCTGGAGCGGGAGATTCCACATGTTCGAGTTCGCGCTCGAGCAAATCAGGCGCACTCAGTTCTTCGAAAACAAGCTGGCGCGCTTCCTCTTCAGACGCACCGCGCGTCATCGCCTCTTCGTATTGCTCGGCGAGATGTTGCGAGAGCTCTTCAATGATTTCTGCTTCGCGCACGGGAGGCAGCCTGAGCTCCGCCAACTGCGCTCTGATTTCGACTTTGAAATCAGGCATGTTTTACCCCCGTGATGAGGCTGATCGCTTCGACGAATTCGATCCAGCCACTGCGTTGCTTCGCCAGCGTCTTTTTGCCCGCTGGCGTAAGGCGGTAATAGCGGCGGCGACGTTGCCCGGCTTTTTCAATCCAGCGACCGCGGATCCAGTTGCGTTTTTCCAGCCGATACAGCAGAGGATAGAGTGAAGCCACGTTGAATCGCACCGTGCCGCGCGATCGCACTTCGATGAGCTGTCCAATTTCATAACCGTGGCGCGGGCGGTATTCGAGCAGCGAAAGAATCATCAACTCCGCGCTGCCCTTCTTTAACTCGCGATCGAGAGAAGCTTGTAATGGCATATATGTTTATGGCATATATCCCAAAGACATATACCCTGTCAAACCAGAATGTGGCGGCGGCCAGTCAGATATTGGTATCCGATCGCTCGCATCGAGCGGCATTTCTCTGTTCCAGTCCGAAACGACTATGCAGATCGTCGGTAGGGCGAGCGGTCCTCTGCACGCCGAGAGCGTGGCGTCCACAGCAGTGGTCGCCCTACCATTTTGCCTGATTGATCTCCGCTGCGTGCTGTGCGGTGATCTTTACTCGAGATTCGTCTGGATAAATTTGGGACTCGCGTGGATATCGATCTGACGAAGCACTGTTTCGCCTGAGTTAACAAATCGATGTGGTGTGTTCGCGGGAACCACAGCAATGGCTCCGGCATTTACTTCACGCGTTTCCTCTCCAATCCTGAGCTTGGCACAGCCTTCAAGCATGAAGATAACCTCGACATATGGATGCGTATGTAACGGCGGCCCCTGTCCTGGCTTTGCGTTAACTATGTAAGCCGAGATGGGAGCGCCCTCTTTTTCGCCCACGAATTCAAAGGACATTCCTTGAAACGGCAACTGCTGGAGATTGAAAAAGCTCATGCTGTAGTTGTTCTATGGGATGTCGAGAAACACAGGGCAATGATCGGATGCATAGTTATCGCGGGTTACTTCCTTGAACCGTGTAAAGCGGAAATCCACCTGGGTTGGATTTGGATCGGCGTCAGAGCGATGAAGATGGCTCTGCTTCGGACCGGGCTTGCCGTCCGCAAGGATTGTGGCAAAGCTGATTCCCCGACGCTCGATGCGAGGGATGATCCCGGCGGTCGCGGCATCCAGCGCGGGAGAAAGCAACAGATAATCAATCTGCGAAACCGAATTCTGTCCCCGATACCAGTAGGTCCATTGGTCTTGCGACGAAGGGAGCCGGTCCACCACATTTATGAGACCGGAATCGCGGGTGAGAGGAAGCACCGGCGGCGAAAGAAATTCATCATTGAAATCGCCAACAACGGCGAACAGCTCCTGATCGAACTTCGCGCCAGGAAAACGCTCATGGATGATCTTTGAGACGGCCTTTGCCTGGCGTTTACGCAGTTTGTCGGATTTCTCGCGCTCCGCTGCCGTGTCGGAGTATTTCGATTTGAGGTGATTGATGAAAAGCGTGAGTTGCGTCGTGCCGCTTTTGTTGAGCGCAAGGTCAACTTCCAGACAATCACGCGAGAACAGCCGTGGTTTTTTTGGCGGACCTTTCGGTGCTTTCCCTGGAAAATTAACATCGACGTCGTCAAGATGAGTGCGCACATCAAGAATCTTAAGACGCGAAAGGATGCCGACATCGATCTGGCGGAAATCTCGTGAGTCGATCAACAAAGCGAACGGATATTTTTCTCTTAGAAACACCTCGTTGAATTTGCGCAACGCGATAACGCTTTCGATTTCCTGCAAGCAGATCACATCCGGGAAATCCTTGCCGTCGTTTGTAAGGACACGCGCAGCCAGCTCTCGCTGAGTTTCATTGAATACCTCGAAAAGATCGGGGTCATAAACGGGCAGATATCCGGTATTGGGATCTTCGACCAGGCTCTTTCCGCTGCGGTCACCGGGGAAGGTGCGGCCAAACTGAAAGCGCACGAAAAGATTGTTGGCGTTAAACGTGCAGATGGTGGGCATATTGATAACTCCTTCGTTCGACAGGTGGCATTGCGTGATGTCCTTGCCGACCTTTGGAATGGTTGGCAATCCCAATTCCGAATCTACTCCGACGCTACTTTGCTAGTCTACCACAAAGGGATTAGACGATGTCAGACTCGTATCCTAGGACGGCACATACACCACATAGCCGCGCGGCGGCGCCCAGAGATCGACCCAGCCAAAGTCGTTGGTCCATTTTTCCTGCGGCACGCTGGACTCATCGCGGCCACGCCACGCAGCTGGGGCGAGTCGTGTATTGTTCCACCGTGTCTGAACCCACGTGCCGTTCCAGGTGCCGCGGTTATTCAGGACAAGGATCAGTCCGCTTTGATCGCCGCTGCCCGGCCGCTGCATAATGTAGAGGTCGTCGTCCACGAAGAGCACTTGCGCTGGGCCGGCGGCATTTTGTTCGTGAACCTTGATGAGCGCATCAATGCCGGTGTGATTGTCCGGCTGGGCGAGGTTCCAATCGAAGTAATCCTGCCAGAAGACGCACGGATAACCTTCATGCGTGAGGATGAAGGCATACGCCAGGAGTTTGTCGTTAATGATTGGAGTGTTGCGCACCACGTCGTGATTTTCGACGAAAGTAACGGCTTGGGCGGGCCGATCCCACATTAACACTCCGGGCCCGGCGAGGTCGCGAGCATGGAATCCATAGCTGTCGCACAACTCACGCAGTCGCCAGCGCAGCGGAAAATCGAATGCGCCCACTGGATTATCGGACCACGCATTGGCTTCATCCAGCCAATCAGCGATGGTGCGTTCGCTGTCCCAGCACTCACCAACGGCGTACGGTTTGAAACTGGCGCCGTCGCGCAGGGCGCGCAGTTCCTGAATCGAACGGACCATCCAGCCGCCGTAGCCTTTCACCATGTCGTAGCGGAATCCGTCGAAACCGATTTCTTCCAAAAGCCACCGAGCATAGCTGATCAGTTCGGTATAAACGAACGGAGCGCGATGACAGAGGTCCGGCATATCCCCAAAAGTTGCGCCGTCCCACGTTTCGTATCGGCTCGGATGAAAACATTTCCAATCACGCGGAAACTTACCGCTCTTCGGTTCGAACTTTGTCCAGCGCGTTTGGCCGTCGATGGGATTCAGTTCTTGTGAATCGGCGCCGCTGTTGTGGTTGAAAACCAAGTCCGCATACACTTGGAGTCCCAGCGTGTGAGCAGACTGAATCGCATCAAGTAATTCGCCTTTTGAACCGAACCATGTCGGCACGCCGCCTTTCTGATCAAACTCGCCCAGATCGTAATAATCGTAAGGGTCGTAACCCATCGATTTCCAGCTAGCTGCCTTGTTCGCAGGCGGAAGCCACAACGCGGTGAAACCGGCTTGCGCGATCGTGGGCAGTTTCGATTTGATGAAGTTCCACCATTGGTGTTCGCGGTTTTCCGCCTGCGGACAATCCCAATAAAAGGTTTGCAACATCACACCCATAATTCACCCTCCTTTTCGCCGTCTGAGAGCATTCCCATGCTACGTGCCAAATTTGGACTAACAAGAAGCAATCAAGTCACGGAAATGTTACGAACGAGTGCCCCATCGTGTGTCGTCGCAGCGTTCTTGATAATTGCCATCACCGGTTGCGAAAAGAACAGAGGCGAAGCAGTGGTCCTGGCGAAGGAACACATCGACGCCGCGCTGCCAACTGCAGAAACGCCGAACGCTCAATCTATGATTACTCGGAAGGCGGAGATTCGTCCGATGGCAGACGATGAGATCGCAGTTGATGGGTACGGAATGAAGCCAGAAGCGCGCGGCACGAGTCACGATCCCCGGGCGTTAAATCAGGAACAATGGCTTGTAAAAGTTCGAATGTTGGGTAACGGCCGCACATTCCAAGTCCCGGCTAATCAAGCGCAGTGGGAAAAATTGCGAGAAAACGATCGAGTCAAAGTCAGATATCGCACAGGCAAGTACACGGGAACCGTTTGGGACGCAGAGATTGATTGAGGATCGGGCCGGCTTCCGATCCGAGACGCCCTGACAGCAATCCCCCGTCTTACGCGGCGCCATGAGGCGCGCGCGACGGGCGACTGCGTGCCTGTAACAGCCCTGTCACATCGAAGTCACACAGTTTTCACGCGTTCTAAACCGATTCGTCACAATTGACCTGTATGTGTCTGGAGCGTGCGGTGAATGCCGCCAAAACAAAGCAAACCAATCCAAACACCAATCACACTATGAAACTAACTTCTAGAAAACCACTGCAGGCCAGGGCCTGCGCAGTCGTAGCTATTTCAATCGCGCTCGTCACCATGGCTGGTTCAAAGGCCACGGCGGACGACGTGAAAGTCTTCAAAAAAACGGTCAGCGGTGTGCCCGCAGCCAATCATGTGGTCATCTCGCCGAGCGTCTATTCGCCGGAGTTTAGCCCGGGGCTCATTGCCGAAGGCCTGGATCTGCTCGAGAACCCCTCCGGCGTAATCACGCGATTCGGTAACCTAAGCACTGGCGTTCGCACTGAGCCGGATGAAAACACTTATCTCATCCTGGATCATAACCCGGGTGGTCCTACGCATGACTACGATTACGGCCGCCATTTCCTTTTTCAGGGACATGAGAACGCCGGCAATCTCGCTAACGTCACGCGCATTAACCTCGATGTGGCAGATCCCGATCATCGCTTCACCCTTCTGACGCCGGTGGATGGCACCGGTCTGACCCACTTTAACAGCATTGACGGCTCAACCTGGGACCCGTTTAGCCGTACCCTGCTCTTTGCCCAGGAATCTGGCAATCTGCTTGGCACAGGGATTGGTGGCGTCATCGAGATGGGCGCCGATTTCGACCCGAATACTGGAGCTGGCGCCGGTTTGCGCACCCTTTACGGCAGCATGGGCCGCGGTGGTTTCGAAGGGATCCATCCGGATAATCGAGGCAATATCTGGATCGTGGAAGATGTGGGCGGGACGACGCTCATGAATCAACCGAATGGCTTTGGCGATTTCGGAAAAAATCCGAACTCGTTCGTTTTCCGCTTCGTTCCTACGGATCCGACGGACTTATCGCACGGCAGATTGCAAGCGCTTCAAGTCTCGATCAATGGCAGCCCGGTAACGTTTGTGCCGGTTGATGCGGCTCATCCCACGGGTGACGTCCTGTCGAATAATCAGCTGCTGCTTCACACCGTAGGTGCTTCTTACCCGGTAAGCTGGGTGACAGTACACGACACCGCAGTGAATGGCACCGCACCGTTCGATGCCTCCCAGGCCGCGAAAAATGCTGGCGCGACCCCGTTCAAGCGCCCGGAGAACGGGCAGTTCCAGCCTGGTTCACACTTTCAGACGTTCTTCTTCGATATCACTGGCGACACCGATAATCGCGCGGGTATACAGCCCGCATTGGCAGCGCGTGGCGCCTGGGGCGGAATCTTTCGTGTCGATCTCGACGCAAGCGGCGATAGCGGAAACATCTCTCTCGTCGTCCTGGGTGACGCCGAGCATGCTTCGTTCGACAATATAACGTTCGTCGATGATAGAGACACGATCCTGATAGCTGAAGATCGCGGCGACACATTGCACGATCAGCTCGATAAGCTCGATTCGGTTTGGGCTTATAAACTGAACAGAGAACATCCGGACAGAACCATCGTGGCCCGATTTATCGCGCTCGGACAGGACCGAGTTGCAGGCGTAGCTGGCGAAGAAGATAACGAGCCGACCGGGCTGCACATGTCTGAGGGAGACAGCACGATCGAGGGGTTGATCGGAACGAAGACCTTCAAGAGAGACCGGGCGATGCTTTTCTTCACGCACCAGCACGGCGAAAACAACCTGTACGAAGTTTTTGCCCGCGACTGAGCGGGAGTCAGTGTTAGGTAAGGCGGTCTCGCGCCCCAGACGAGCGGGCGTCTGGGGCGCTTTTTTTGCAAGGTTTGCGAAAAATGAACACAATTCCTCTTGTCTCGCGTAACAAAGGGAACGTGTATGGCGACGACGAGTAATTAAATCTTGCCGCGATCAATTTTCCGCAAATTGAAAACAGCTTACGCTCAGGGCTTCGCGGCGAGTTGGGAATTCGTCTTCGCGATCGGCTCGTAGAATCGCAGCGCCTCGATATCACTGCCGAGTTCACGCAATGGATAGAGGCCCCTGCCAGCGCCTGCCCCTGGATCGGCGATGAGATAATCGAAGCCGTCTTTGCCGGCGATCACCACGAAATGAGTGATGCCGCTGGCCAATCGCACGCGCACGATCACCGGATTTCCGTGCGCGACATTCGAGTCGATGAGATGATACGACGGCAGGTCCTCGTAGACATGGCGGACGCGATCCGGCGCGAACCACGCCGCGCGATCCCAGTAAAGCCAGCCTTGTTCCGTGAATCCGTCCGCCGCAGTTAGAAACCAATTCAACTGCTGCGGATCGGTGTCGATTCCATAAAACTTGAAGACCATTGCCGTGGCGGCCACGGCGCAGCCTTCGCCGCCAAGCGTCCCATTCGCTTCGATTCCGCCCAGTGGATCGTCGCGCCATTTGTCATCCGATTGGTGGAACGACGGCACCGGCAACTCGACTCGAGTTAGAAACGGACGTCCGCCGCGCGGCGAAAGTTTTCGTTTCCAAGTCCAGTCAACGTACAGCGCGGCACCGGCGCCGACCAAAACAAGAACGATAACGATACCGACAATCGGCCACCAACGCTTCACAACATCAAGACTGTAGAGGCGGCTGCTTGCCACGCCATAGCTTTTTGCGAAGGCGGTGTCAGCCGCAAATCTGAGCAACTGTAGCGTCCGCCGTCCTTGGCGAGCCAGGGCCTTGGCGCAGGCTGCTCAGCGGAGAAACAAATCGAACCCCACTGCGCTGGTGACAGCGCACACCACACAAGACGCGATGTCGCTTGTTGCGGAAGACAAGTTGCGCTCGCGCGGTATACTGCCAATCGCACATCATGCATAAGGCACATGAACTTCGCCTCGCCAAGCGCATGGCGCGTCTGGGCACTGAGACGGCGTTCGAAGTCTTGGTGAAAGCGAAAGCGCTTGAGGCGCAGGGCCGCGACATTGTTCATCTCGAGATCGGTGAGCCCGATTTCGACACGCCACGCAACATCATTGATGCCGCTGTTGACGCGCTACACAAAGGTTTCACTCACTACGGGCCGTCAGCCGGTTTGATGGAGCTGCGCGAAGTCATCGCGCAATACGTGAGCGAGACGCGCCGCGTAAACGTTACACCTGACGAAGTGGTTGTGGTTCCGGGCGGTAAGCCAATCATCTTTTTCAGCATCTTGGCGCTCGCCCAAGAAGGCGATGAAGTGATCTACCCCAATCCCGGCTTTCCGATTTACGAGTCGATGATCAATTACGTCGGCGCGAAAGCGGTGCCGATCCGGTTGCGCGAGGAGCTGGATTTCGGGCTCGACGTCGACGAGCTCGCCGCTTTGATCAATGATCGCACAAAATTGATCATTCTGAATTCGCCGCAGAATCCAACCGGTGGCGTGCTGGAGGAAAAAGATATTGATGCCATCGCGCGCGCGGTCGGCGATCGCAACATCATGGTATTGAGCGACGAGATTTATAGCCGCCTTATTTTCGAGGGCGAGCACCATTCCATCATGTCGATCGAGGGAATGAAGGAGCGCACCGTTTTGCTCGACGGTTTCTCCAAGACTTACGCCATGACGGGTTGGCGCATGGGCTACGGCGTGATGCGCGCCGATCTGGCAGCGCACATCGCGCGATTGATGACGAACTCGAGTTCGTGCACCGCGAGCTTTAGCCAGATTGCGGGCATCGAAGCTTTGCGCGGCCCGCAGAAGTCGGTCGACGCGATGCGTGCTGAGTTCCAAAAACGGCGGGACGTGATGGTTGCCGGCCTGAACAAAATTAAAGGGTTCTCCTGCCGCTTGCCTAAGGGGGCGTTCTACGTTTTTCCAAACATCACGAAGACCCGCTGGCCATCGAAAAAACTTGCCGACGCGCTACTCGATGACGCTGGAGTCGCCGGGCTCTCCGGCACCGCCTTCGGCAATTTCGGCGAAGGTTATTTGCGATTCAGCGTGGCAAACTCAATCGAGAACATCGAAAAAGCGCTCGATCGCGTAAACGATTGGGCCAACAAGAACTTGTAGAGCAACCGCCTCGGTTGCCGCTGGCAAGCGGTGCGCCTGCCCTGCAATTAAAGATTTCCCACCTTCCTGCTTTCCTTGGAGATTTCTATTGCACGAGCGCCGGAGATTCTGGTTTGGGCTGTTGTTGTTCCGGCTGTGCGGCGGTTTTCCGAGCGGCAAATAGACGCTCGATTACATAGAACGTGACTGGAATCAGGAAGATCGCGATCCCAGAAGCGGCGATCATTCCGCCGATGACAGTTGAACCAAGGACGCGCCGCGCGACGGCGCCGGAACCGCTGGCAAACCAAAGCGGCAAACATCCAAAGATGAACGCAAACGACGTCATCAGGATCGGGCGCAGTCGCAAGCGCGCGCCTTCGAGCGCGGCGTCGATAAGCGGTTTGCCTTTTTCGTATTCGTCCTTTGCGAATTCGACGATCAGGATCGCGTTTTTGGCGGCCAAACCGATGAGCATGATCAAACCAATTTGCGCGTAGATGTTGTTTTGCATTCCGCGCAACCAAAGTGTGAGGAACGCGCCGAAAACCGCGACGGGCGTGCCTAACAACACGCTGAACGGCAGCGACCAGCTTTCGTAAAGCGCGGCGAGAATGAGGAAAACGAAAAGGAGCGACATGCCGAAAACTGCCGTCGGCGAGACGCCTTGCTGCGCTTTTTTCTCCTGATAGGAGATGCCGAGATAATCGTAGCCCATTTCCTTGGGCATGGTTTGGCGGAAGACTTCTTCGAGCGCAGCCATCGCCTGATTCGAGCTGTAACCGGGCGCAGCAGAACCGTTGATTTGCGCGGAGCGATATTCGTTGTAGCGCAACGTGAATTCCGGGCCTGCGATATTCTTGATGGTGGAGATGGCGTCGAGCGGCACGGGGTTGCCGTTCGCATTGCGAACGAAGAACTGGCCGACGTTCTTCGCATCGGTCCGGTAATCGCCTTCGGCCTCGATGTAAGTTTGCCAGGTTCGGCCGAAGCGATTGAAATAGTTTACGAAAAATCCTCCCATGAACGTCTGTAGCGTCTGATATACCGAAGTCAGATCTATTCCCTGCTTGATCACTTTGTCGCGGTCGACGTCCACAAAAACCTGCGGCACGTTCGGTTGGAACGTCGGGATGAGAGTGCTCAGCTCGGGCCGCTTGCGCGCGGCATCGAGAAACGTCTTCACATTTTGCGCCAGGAACGCCACGTCTTTGCCTGAGCGATCTTCCAATATGAATTGGAACCCACCTGAGGTGCCCACGCCCGGAATCACCGGTGGCGGGAAAGCAAACGCGATCCCTTCACTGAGACTTGAGAGATACTTGTTCAGTCGCGCCTTGATTGCTTCGTACTTTTCCTCTGGCTTCGTCCGTTCGCTCCAAGGCTTGAAATTGACAAAGAAAAACGCGTGGTAGGTGTCGGACACCAGGCTCAGCAGACTAAAGCCGATGACGCTGGTGGTGTATTGCACGCCCGGTGTTTTGCTCAAAAAATCTTCGATGTCTCGACAAACCTTGTCGGTGCGCTGAAGCGAAGCCGCGTCGGGTAATTGCAGCGCCACAAAAACATAGCCCTGATCTTCTTCCGGCAAAAAGCCGCTCGGTAATTTGGATCCAAAAAAACCCGCTCCGACGGCGAACACAACGAGCAACGCAAAACTGAGGACGGCCTTTCGAATGGCCAGGCGCGACCAGTTTACATAGCCGTGCGTTGCGATGCCGAATACCCCGTTGAATCGATCGAAAAACCAACGAAGCGGACCGCGACCCTGTTTTCGGGGCCGGAGCAAGAGTGCCGAAAGCGCCGGACTGAGCGACAGTGCGTTGAATGCGGAGAAGATGACGGAGATCGCGATGGTCAGGGCGAACTGTTGATACAAACGCCCTGTGATTCCGGGAAGAAATGCTGTCGGAATGAACACTGCGGAAAGAACAAGTGCGATGCCAATGACCGGCGCGGAAACCTCACGCATGGCCTGAAGAGTCGCCTCCCGCGGATTCATTCCTTCCTCAATGTGACGTTCGACCGCTTCAACGACGACAATCGCGTCATCGACCACCAGTCCGATCGCCAGAACCAGACCAAACAACGAGAGGGTGTTAATTGAAAATCCGAACAAGGGGAACAAAACGAACGTGCCAATCAATGACACCGGCACGGCGCAGAGCGGAATCAGCGTGGCGCGCCAGCCTTGCAAGAAAATGAATACGACGATCACGACCAGCGCTAGCGCTTCAAACAACGTTTTAACGATGTCGTGCAATCCTTCGGTGACCGAAAGCGTTTGATCGAGCGAGACCGCGAAATCCATGTCGCCCGGGAAACGTTGCTTCGCTTCGGCCATGAGCTGCCGAACACCCTGTGCTGCTTTGACTGCGTTCGTGCCCGGCAGTTGGTAACAGGCGATGATCGCCGAGGGTTGGCCGTTCAAGCGGCCTTTTATGTTGTAGGTTTGCGCGCCGAGATCGATCCGCGCGATGTCTTTCACGCGCACAAACGAGCCATCGGGATTTGCGCGCACGACAATCTCACCGAATTCCTCCGGTGTTTGTAATCGTCCTTGCGCCCGCACAGTGTAAGTGAATTTCTGTCCGCTCGGGATCGGTTCGCCGCCGACCTGTCCCGCGGGATTGACCGTGTTCTGTTTTTGCACTGCGCTGATGATGTCTGGCACGGTGATCTGGAGCTTCGCGAGTTGATCCGGCTTCACCCAGAGCCGCATCGCATACTGGCCCGCGCCGAAGACCTGCACATTGCCGACGCCAGGGACGCGCGTGAGTTGGTCGACAAGGTTGATATAGGCGTAATTGGCGAGAAAAACTCCATCGTAGCTCCCTTTTGGCGAATAAAGCGCAAGGAGCATCAACGGCGCCGTAGTCGATTTCTTAACGGTGATGCCGTAGTTGATAACGTCGGCGGGCAATTGCGATTGCGCCTGCGACACCCGAATCTGCGTGAGTACGTGATCAATGTTCGGATCGGTGGCGATGTCGAAATTCACGATCAATCGAATGTCGCCACTGTTGGCGTTGATCGAGTACATGTAATTCATGTTGTCGACGCCGCTCATCTGCTGCTCGATTGGCGCCGCAACCGATTGCTCGATCGTGAGCGCGTCCGCGCCGGTAAAGTGCGTCTGCACTTGAATCTCCGGAGGAGCAATTTGCGGATACTGGGCGATCGGCAAGACGAGAATGCATACCCCGCCAATGAGTGTCATCAGAATCGCGATGACGATCGCGACAATGGGCCGCCGGACGAAAAACTCGGACATTCGTTAGGGCTTCTTTTGCGGGTCCCCTTTTGAAACCAAAGCATCGGCGGGAGGAGTCCAGTCTTTTACAGCGACCGTCGATCCTTCGCGCGCTTTTTGGAGCCCCTGCACAATAACACGATCGCCGGGTTTCAATCCCTCCGTCACTTCCCACATCGCACCAATGCGTTCGCCCATTTTCACCGGACGAATGCTTACCTTGTTGTCGTCACCCACAACTGCGACCTGATAGCTGCCCTGCAACTCATTCACCGCCTCCTGCGGAATCACCATGGCGCCTTTTTTCATGTCGGCGACAAAACGCACGTTTCCAAACTGTCCGGGCCGCAAAACGTTTCCCGGATTCGGAAACGTCACGTAGTAGCGGATCGAGCCGGTCTTGACGTCAAGGCTGCGATCGAGCGCATAAAAGCTTCCTTTACGCGGATACAGCTCGCCGTTACCGAGAATCAATTCGAACTGAAGACTTTTCACGTACTCGTTGCGCTCTTTCGGATCAGGATGCCGCGAAACAAAATCTGTGAACGGCCCTTCGCCCGCAGTCACGACAGCTTTGATCGGATCAATCTGCGACATGGTTGTGAGCGGTCCCGTAGTTGGTCCGACCAGATCGCCGACCTGATTATTGGCAAATCCAACAACACCATCGATCGGGGCGACAATTTTCGTGTAACCGAGATTGATCTCAGCCTGATTTACCGCCGCTTGGTCTGCTTCCACATTGGCTGTGCTTGAGTCGGCGGCTGCGATGGCAGTGTCTCGCTCCTGGTCGCTGATGACTTTCTTCTTAAACAAATCGATGGCGCGTTTTTTGTCGGCGTCAGCTTTGACCTTGTTGGCTTGGTCTTTTGCCAAAGTGCCCTTCGCTTGCGCTAATGCAGCCTCGAACGGACGTGGATCAATTTTGAAAAGCAGGTCGCCATTTTTCACTACACTGCCTTCCTGATAGTCTCGCGAAACGATATAACCCTGCACCTGCGCGTTGATGTTGGCATTAATGAAGCCATCCAATGTCGCCACGCGTTCGAGCACGCGCGGCACATCGCGCGGCTGCACAGTTGTGACAAGGACTTCCGGCGGAGGCGGAGCAGTTTGAGCCTGCTTGCGCGAACAATCTGTAGCAAGCGACGCGTAGATTAGGAGCGCAGCGACAGGAACAAGGCGTTTCATCGATCCACTATGGCTGATCTTGGGTTGAACTGTCGAGCGCAGACGCCGACTGGCAAATGACAAATAATTGCGGATTGAAATCGCCCGAGTTCAGTAAATCCTGTGTAGTTCTTCCTGCGTTCCTGGTTTCCTGATTAGATCCTGCTGCAACTATGGTAGACAACAAAAAGTTCCGCGTGTTCGCCACGTCGCGCATTGGCGACCCTGCCGAGAACCGTATGCGCGAGCGCGGCTATGATCTCGAAGTTTACCAGGGGCCGGAAGCGCCGCCGAAGAAGTTGATCATCGAAAAAGTAAAGAGCGGCATCGACGGCTTGATCACCACTTTGCGCGATCCAATCGACGCCGAAGTATTTGAAGCCGGGAATAGATACAAAATCCCATTCACGAACACGGCTGACGTGTTGACGGAAGCGACCGCCGAGTTCGCTTTTTTTATGATGGGCATTCTCGCGCGCAAAATGTGGCAGAGCGAGCGACTGGTCCGCGAACAAAGATGGCCGTCATGGCATCCATTCCTGCCGTTCCTCGGAGACGAGGTCACGAGCAAAACCATCGCTGTCATCGGCACCGGCCGAATCGGTCTGGCAATGATCAAGAAATGCTCTGGATTCGACATGAACATCCTTTGCTATGACCCGGCATATCAAAATCATGAATTCATTGGCGCAATTCAGGAGTTGATGGACCTGCGCCATGCGCGTGGCATTCAGAAGGAAAAGACTTCAATCAGATATGTCGAATTTGAGGAAGCGCTCCGCTGTGCCGATTACGTCACGATCCATGTGCCGCTGTTGCGGGAGGGCGAAACGGACAAACCGACCTATCATCTCATCAACGAGAAGACTCTGAAGATGATGAAACCGACGGCGTATTTAATTAATAGTTCACGCGGCCCGGTCGTAGACGAAAAAGCTTTGGCGAAAGCGCTAAAAGAAGAAATCATCGCCGGCGCTGCTCTCGATGTCTTCGAGAAAGAACCGCTGCCGCCTGATTCTCCGCTGCTTGATCCCGAGATCGCCGATCGTTGCCGAGTTTTCCATCATTTTGCGAGCGGTGCCCAAATCACACGTCTGGATATCGATCCGGCGAAGGGTATGGCGGGCCGCTGCGTCCAGGGATTGATCGATGTGCTTGAAGGCAATTACGGTGGCGACCTGACCAAAATGCCATACGTCGTGAATAAAGAGGCGTTCATTTCAAAAAAAGTGAAACCCTGAAGCGCCGAAACATGGGAACACGACAGGTGTAGCGCTGCCTCAACAATTCATCGTCGGACCGGCGGCGCCACTGCTTCAATACCCGAACCACGAATTAAGAGTATGAAACAATTTATCTTACTGACTTTCCTTTTGATGGGCCTTGCATCAGTTCCGGTAGACGCGCAGACAAAGAGTGCAGCGCCGGTAAACTCTGACAACGCGGCCAGAAAAGAAATCCAGGCTTGGTTGGATCGGTGGACGAAGGCGTTCACCACGCAAGACGTTGATGGGATCCTGGCGCTCTATACGGACGATGTGGTCGCATACGACGTCGTTCCGCCGCTTCAGTATGTCGGCAAAGCTGAGTACCGCGTCGATTACCAACAATTTTTTTCGCAGTACGACAGTCTGCACGTCGAAGTCCGCGATCTGCACATCGGCACGAGCGGCGACCTCGCTTACGCGTCTGGCTTGGAATTAATCAGCGGGACACTCAGGAACGGTCAGAAGTCTAATATCTGGCTCCGGTTTACCTCGCTCTTTCGGAAGTTCGACGGCCGCTGGCTCGATTTTCACGATCACGTGTCAGTTCCAGCTGAGATCGAATCGGGTAAAGCGATGCTCGACATGCAGCCGTAGCCCCACCTGTAACGCCTTCGATCGTTTCTAGCGATCGTCCTCGGTGAACTCGTCACAGCCACTCGTCACAACGTATTTGGAGATGCGGTCGCCGGAGCAGCTTCGACCGAAGCGCTTCAATGACGCCCGGTTTCAAATTCGTGAAGAGACGGAGCGCGATTGGCGTTTCAATCGTGATCTCTACTTCGCGGTTGGCGAACAATGGCAGTGGATCGACAAACGCCCTTGGACGGATGAGCAATGGCAAGAATACGCGTCCGCGCCGGAGCTGCTGACGTTCGCCGCGTACCACGGCGACACGCTGGCGGGCTATTACGAATTGCGGCGTGACACCGAAGGCGGGATGGAGATCGCGTACTTTGGTTTGCTACCTGAATTTATCGGCCGTGGTTTGGGCGGCGCATTGCTAACCAGTGCAATCGAAGAAGCATGGTCCCGCCGTGGCGGAATCGCACCCAAGCGCGTGTGGGTGCACACGTGCAATCTCGATCATCCGAAGGCACTCGCCAATTACCAGGCACGCGGCATGGTCGTTTACAAGGTCGAAGAAATTCAAGCTTAGCGACCGAGGACTGATTGGTTGCCCAGTCAGTTTAGTACGTGCTCGAAATTGGGATGACGAACAGCGACAGACTCGTTGTCTGCATTTGGCTGTAAATGATCGAACAATTCGATCATGCGGGCCTCATAAGCATCGCACATCGGACATTCGCCGTTAGGCTTGACCCATTCCGGATGCTGGATCCGAAGATCGTCGTGGATCTGTTGCCGGAGTTCGCTGTAACTGTGGGCTTGGTGGGGAATGCCACAGGGCTTGGTTAACGATTCAAGTGCGCCGCGGGGCAATTCGTCTAAATCGCCTCGCTGGTGATCGCGTTTCGTTCCGAAATTCAGTAATTTCATAAACACCGATGTTTTTAGGGTTGCCTGCTCCAGATTCGCGCGGAACGGGGACTCCAAGTGAATCTGGAGATCGCGCAAGCGGTGTCTCACCGAAGGTTAAGCCCTTCAGCCGGCTTTTCAGTGCGGTCGAAAGTGCGTTGAGGCGTCGGATGACGTAATCAAAAGTTTTGTACACGATTCGCGGACTTCCGTCAAGTCCATTTTGTTCCTGACCGATGGCTCCGCTCCTCCTATTAGGACCGCGAGAGCGGTGGAACCAAATCCCTAGACCTGTTTCCCAGGACGGGGTGCCGCTCTTCGCTGAGACCCATCGAAAAAAAAATCAATTTTTTTTGAAATGTCGGCCTTAAAAATCTTTAGAAAAGGAGAAGCAACCAACAATCGATATGAATATTGTAGCCGACGATCGTATCACTGAAGCGCGGGACTTTACCTTTCAATTTGTGCCGTTTTCGACCCAGTCCGGGCGTCAAGACTGGGGAGAACAACCGTTGTTGGGGCTATCGCGTGACGAGTTGGAAGCATTTTTAAAGGCGGAATCTGAAAACGCTCGCAGCGCACATTTTTTTACTCCTGCACCCGAACCGCCAGTGGAGGCGCCTGAGAAGGATCTCGCCGCCGGTGTGCTGAAACAGGCAGCCCACGATTTGCGCCGGTTCCGTGCCGCGACTGCGGGCACCAAGCGGGAACTGTATCTCGATGCCTACACTTGGATTACCGCGAATGATTTTTCCTGGCCGTACTCTTTCATGAATGTTTGTAAATTGCTGGAACTCTGTCCAGACGTTGTCCGCACAGAACTGCTCGAGTTGGCTTCCTATATTTGAGCGAATATGAACAAACGCCGCATCAGACCGGTTGGATTGCTGCACTTCATTTGGGACTCGCTCGCCAGAGCGGCCCACCGCAAGCACGACCCGTTTCTGGTATACAGCATGGCCTCCTTCAATTTTGGCGGCGGATGGCGGGAGCTGCTTCTAAAAGCCTCCGTCCAAAACGCATGATCGAAAAATTAACCGCCATGAAATTCTCCACTGAAACGATGGTAGCGGGGGCAGTAGCAGTAGCCTTTGCCGTTTTGAGCATGGGTGTCATTGCGGGAGAGCAGAGTCAACGTGCAACTGATCCGACAAGCAGCCCCGCGCTGCGGCAAGTCAGCGCGCAAGCTCTTAGCAATTCTTTGTCTGGGGCGTACGTCGGGAGAAGCGAGAAGGAAGTTCTAGGGCTGTACTGATCCAGCGACGGCGGCCAGCGGAAATACACTAGTGTCCCCTTTCGGCGGGCGCTGTTGTCCGGCGCAACTGCGCGCTGGGGCGATTTTGTTCTCGCAAAACCAATTCTCGTAGGCGACGCTCTGTCCCCACGAAGGCAATCCCTGGAACTCTGCAGGAAGGCGGTGCTTCGTTTCAAACGACGCATTGGACCGT
>WNFQ01000773.1_pt1 | contig 23847 bp, 22 predicted proteins | sample 5400171 | NCBI WGS metagenome assembly WNFQ01 (sample SAMN13153356, study PRJNA577476) | soil metagenome | isolation source: 20 cm soil under Madrone tree | place: USA:California | collected 2016-06-14
TGGAAGGGAAGCTCTCGCCGAGCGTAGAATGTGAGATCGAGTGGCATCTGAATCGCTGCCGTGATTGTCGCCTCATTTTGGAAGCCGCAACCAAGAGCTTGGATCAGCATGTTGGGACGGTAAGGGCTGCACGCTACAGGGTGAGGTATGGCAACTAATCACCGCGCTCCACTGTAGCGAGTCAACTTTCCATCCACGACGTTCGCCACGTATCGCCCTGCGCTGAGGAACTGCATGACTTTTTTGCCGGATCGCGCCAACTGTGCCCAACGAGATTTCGTATCAGGATTCTGTTCAAGTCCTCGAATTTCTTCCCCATCGAACATGAAATCCACCTGCCGCAGACCGCGCTTGGGGGTCCGACATACAGGGTAACTTTCTCCGCCAACCTTGACGGCCTTTGCGTTTTCTGCGAGCGCTTGCCGCCAGACTTCAATCAGTGTTTCCTCGAATTTCGTCATGGTCTGGCTTATACTCCGCGCATGCTGCAAAGATTCCTCATCGTATTAACCGTTGTGCTTGCCTCAGGTGCAAGTGTTCCCGCTCAATCCCCCGACTGGACCGAACCGTTCCCGCCGTTTCACATCGCAGGCCCCCTGTACTACGTAGGAAGTAAGGGGCTGGCGAATTATCTGGTCACGACATCGCAAGGGAACATCCTTATCAACAGCGATCTGGAAGCCAATGTGCCGATGATTCAGGCAAGTATCGAGAAACTTGGATTCAAGTTCAAGGACACAAAAATCCTGCTAATCAGTCACGCGCACTGGGATCACGACGCCGGGAGCGCAATGATTAAGGAATTGACCGGCGCGACCTACATGGTGATGGATGCAGACGTGCCGGTGGTCGAATCTGGCGGCAAGACTGATTTTGCGTACGGCAGTCCAAATTTCCTTTATCGACCCACCAAGGTGGACCGCGTTTTGCACGATGGCGACGAAGTGAGACTTGGCAGTGCGGTGCTCGTCGCGCACGTCACTCCGGGGCACACCAAAGGCTGCACCACCTGGACGATGGAGGTGACAGAACGCGGTAAGACATACAACGTGGTGATCCTCGGCAGTCCCAATGTGAACCCTGGCTACAAACTCGTTGACAACACAGCTTATCCGCAGATCGCCGAAGACTATGAGCGCATGTGGCGCGTTCTGAAGTCATTGCAGTGCGATATTTTCCTCGGCGCGCATGGCAGCTATTTCGGACTCGAAGAAAAGTACTCTCTTATGAAAGACGAAGGTGCAAACCCGTTCATCGATCCTCGTGGCTACAAAACATACATTGCCCAAAAGGAACAAGATTTCCGCACGGAATTGGCAAAGCAAAAAGTCGCTGCCAAATGAAAGGCTGAACGAACAAGCGGGACAGGCTGACATGACCTTGATGTGCTCCATTAATTTGAGATTCACCAAGAGTTGAAACGGACTGACCTATTGCCCGGTAGGTGTGCCGAGTAACTTTCGTAGCTTTGCTTTTCTGGTTTCTTGCGCCGGATACATAGATTTTTCTTCAACCCACTTCAACAACTTCGGGACATCGACAATATGTTTGGTCGGCTCTTGGTGAATTTCAACTTCGACTCGCTTTATTGTTTCGTTCGTGTCGGATTTCCGTGTTGTCGGAGAGCACATAGACAGGTCCATGGAATTGGACGGCCAAACCTATCTCGTGGAGTCGAAGTGGAAAAGCATCCTCTTCCAGAGGCAGACTTGCTCCTTTTTAGGGGTAAGATCGAGGGCAAATCTCACTCGCGGGGTCTTCATCGCGCTTAACGGAATCAGTGCCCAGGCGCGGGAAGCTATCACGCGGGGCAAGGCACCATCGTTTTTCGTGATGGACGGGCACGATCTTATGATGATACTCAGTGAGGCGGTTACCTCAGACCACTAAACAAGTAGTGCGCTTGATATCGATTGCGTTTCAACTCGATGTCGCCTCAAGTTTCAGTCCGTTATCGAAAGATGCTGCTTTCATCCTCGAACGGATTTATAAAAAGCCAGATAGACCCCATGCTAGAACCAGCTCGCGCGGAAGATATGCCTTGACGAGTTCCAGGGAAGAGCGTAGTGCTTGTAACCAGACCAGCATACCGCACCACTGGTAGGCCCTTCAGAAAAGGCTGGCCGTTCCCACCTACCTCTTCCAACTCAGGAAAGGCGGAAAATTCCTAGGCATCAGACAAGCAACCGTTTCTGGGGTTGCTGCCGCTCGATTTCTAGCGTCAACGGAAGTCCGGGAAGAGAGTGCCTCGTGGCCTATCGATTTGTCACCACGTGTGCCAATTGCTCCAAGCAATTCGGCGTTCTCTGGGTGATGGACTTGACTCGACGAGTTGCCCCTGAGACCGTCGCAAGGATAACTTGTCCGCTCTGCGGAAACAGATTCGACCAAGATGCCAAAGACCTTCTTCAAATCGGGTCTCAGATACAGTACCTCGTTGTTGGGCGTCCCGTGCGGGACGTGGAAGTAGACTATGATTGCCCCCATTGTAGCAACCGTGGAATCTCAGTATCGCTTCTGCACACAGATTTGTCGTGGGAGGAATTGTCTGAGGAACATATGCAGACCGCTGTTTGTGATAATGATCTTTGTCCGCAGAGGGGATTAGTTCAGAAATTGAAGCCTAGCCGCGTCGTACGGGGGGCACTGAATCCAATAACATCGGTTTCTTTTCGTTGAGACTAGAAGGCACCCTCGATCTGTACGTCATGAATCACACGCTCACACTCTTCGTGAGAAAAATCGTGTAGCTGGCGGCCATCTTCTTAGCTATGTGCATCACGAGCTTGCGCTGGTCCTCGCGGGCTTTACCAGAGTAAGAAAACGTGGGCATGCCCCTCACACAGATAAAAATAAAGTCGCGTCTGGTCTTTCCACTCCTGGAGAATCACTTTCCAGTCAGGTCGGCTCACGTCGCACCAAGGTTTTGGATATCCAGGGCGAACGGACTCTATCCTGTAGACAACGCCGGCGCGGCTAGATCGCTGGGAGCGCCAGCTCAAGGGGCGCCGCCCACGCATTGCCATCGAGTGCATCGATGGAGGTAATCAAGAAGTGGGTCGGTCACGGTAGCGAAGAAATGATTCGTCGCTACCCGCATCTTCGTCCCGATTTCATGCGTGATGAACTTGCCCGAGTGCTTGGTCCGGCAATCGGCCCGGAAGATCACCCTGCCGCTGTCGTTTTTCACGATCACGGTATCGCCAGCGTCCGCCTGGTAGGACCTTTGTAACCGTCGCCATCGGCGGCCATACTTGATAGTGGACTGGCAAATGAAAATGAACTACACGAACTGCTTCCGCAACGGCTCGGCCAGAATTCCAAAGTGCTAAGGTAATCGTGTGAGTCGGAGCATTGCCAACCTGAAATTGAGCGGCATTGGTGAAAAAGAAAAATACCTTCGAACGTTTCGCAAATAGATAATCAACAAGCTGTATTAAACTCGCTGTGATGACGGCGACAAGGATTTCTGACGCATGCCTGCTGAGCCAGTCCATCTAACATCCTAATCTGTTTTAGTTAATATGGGACGTTGCAATCTGAGCATAGGAGTAGTTGTGAAGGAGCCTTCGGGGGATGCAGTTTCTCAGCGAAGGTCGCTACGTAGCGAACGTCGTGGATGGAAAAGTGTATCGCTATGGCAAAGAGTTATCCCCTCGGCACACAAAGTAAATATGCCCGCTCCAAAATCAGTGGACACCCTTTAATTGGCCTATGGGCGTAACCGACGCCTGCGCCTCGACTGATCTGCGCACGCCTTCAGCGTCCAGTTCGCCCCGTTCGAGAAGTTCGAGTATCTGCTCTGCGGTCAGCGTAAAGTTTTTGTCCACCGGGAAGATTATCTCCCCGTCAGCAGTCTGCATAGGGAAACCCACAGCCATTCCATGTTGCCGCAGTAGGTGGACGGCACGCACAATGTCGTTTGCTTTCTCTGAGTAATTGCTCACGACAAGCTCTCCGAACCGACATCATCGTGGAAACTTAGGAGCCAGTCTAGTGGGCAGGACGGGTCTGTCCACAGGTTTCCCACAGCTTCTCCACGCCCTGCACTGAGTGTAAAATGTGGCGTGCAATATGAGCGACCAGCGGCTCACTAACACAAAACGATGGTTAAGGGAGCGGCGCAGCCAGCGGATTGATTTGACCGTTCCAGTTGTCGTTCACAGGCCCCCAAACGAAGGCACGCAGTTCTATGAAAGAGCGCAAACGTTGGTTGTCAACGCACACGGTGCGTTGATGGCCTTAGCGGAAAAAGTAACGCCTAAGCAAACGCTCCTGATGCAAAACATAGATAGCGGGGAACAGAAAGAATGCCGCGTGGTGTACGTGGAGAAGGAGCTGGCGGGACCGACTAAGGTTGCAGTGGAATTCACGCGGCCCGCACCGAGCTTTTGGCGCATCGCGTATCCGCCCACCGATTGGCTAGGGGATAGTTGGCGCTGGTTGTCGAACGAGGTAACTTCGGGTTGAAGTGACTTGATGCGTTTATATCCCTGCATAGACGAGAACTGATAGTAGGCCACTTGGCAGTCACCTATTTCGCTGCTAAACTCAACTTGCCCACCAAAGACCTCGGGTCCCCGGAGAGACGATGTTCACTGAACAGGTTTTCCGCTGCCAGAATCGTGCTTGTGGTTGTGAAATCGTAGTCACCAGAAGTCCGGTCGAAACTAAGGCCAACCCTAGATGCTTCTGCAGGGCAGAGATGAAGAAGCCCTACAGCCCGCCAGTCCTCCGCACGCTCGATCCCGATGATGAACTTGTTAGTCGCCTTGAAGCAGATCGAAATTTAACTCGATAGCCCGACCTGAAATGGAAGGCCCCGTGCCAAGACTTCTCAGTATCAGCATCATTTCCGCGCTCGCCGTTTTCTTAGCTGGCGCATGGCTCCTCCACGATGGAGTTTCAGCTAGAGACCTTTTGCATTTACAAATAGAGATCGTTGCTGGGGCCGCTCTCCTGTCTGTCGGAGTCGTAAGCTCCGTGCTCCTTCTAAGAGATTGGATAAAGTGGAAACGAGAGCTTGCGAAATACAGGGAGAGCTAGAACGTCATTTCCACTTCGACCGCGCAATACGTTTCAACTCCTCGGTGATCTCCCGCATTTGGGCGAGCAATTCGCGTAGTAGGCGGGTCGCAGCATCCGCACTAATCAACGTGCGCTTAGGCGCGGCCTGCGGCAAAGCCTTCGTCAGCGGGACGATCCACACGAGCATTGCAATATCAAAGGCGACCACGCGCATGGAAACCCACCAATGAAAGTATCTGCTCATCCATTGCTGCATGAACGTATTGTTGATGACTTGGAAGCATGAATAGACCCCAAGGCCAATCACGATGTTTCGTTCCACGGGACCCAACACGGCCATATACCTTGCACCGAACCCGACAAGTGCAACAAGGATGAACGCAAACGATATTTCCAGCGCTTGCTCAGATGACAGAACAAAAGTAGCGAGGGGCGAAGAGCTGGTCCTGAATGCTGTGATTGTGGCGTAACCAAAAGCAACCACGGCAATGATAATGAGTATTTTGCGGACTAGCGGCCAGATGGCGGGATAAGTCCCCAAACTAGTCCAGCACAGTTCCGCAACCACGAGAGCGCGGGCGAGCAGGACAACCCCTGATGCATACCAATATGTATACCAGGCCGGGAAGGACCTATAACCCCATTCTCGATAAACCCACCATACGATGGTGACTTCCACGACGAGAAGCACAGCATAAAGACTGAAAAAAGGGAGCCGCCTAAAGAGGCGTCGGTAGAAAACGAGGGCACAAAGTAAAAACTTCAACCCTATACCTAGCCACCAAAGTAGGTTTTCTGAGAGGGTCAAATGCATGCGGGACGGATGTTATCACGGGTACTTAGGACTGTCTCAAGATGGAGTCTACAAATTCTACGTTGCCCGAATTCTCGAACGTTTGGAGCATTGATCGAACGCGGTACGCAAGCGTGGCCACGATTTCCGTCAACTGGCGAAGGTCGTGAATGGAAATCCCGATCGTTCTAAACCGTAACCACGCCAAGGCGCACCAGCCGTAGTATGCAAACTCTATTTTCATGCGGTGCCATTCGAGTTCCGCAAATATCTTGAGTTCCGGCGAATGAATAATGACCTGACCGTAAATCCGATGCCCTCTTCGGAAATCTTCACGTACGCGACGGAGGTAGTCCTGCACGATTTGAAATTCAGGCTCCCGCCCTTTGAACCGCACGTCCTCCCAAACAGTTGAGCGCTTCTGTTGTTGCACGGCCCCCCAAAGTGTTCTCTCGACCTCGGTGAAGGACTTGTAGTGGCGAGGGACAAGCTGGTCTCGGGGAGTATTTCGCTGTGACGCTATGCGGCGTTCGATGTCCCTTTGTATACGCAGGAAATGGATTAATGAAATGGCGAGAAGGACCACGAGAAAAATGGATGCCATAGCCACTCCGGGCACGTCACTAGAATAAGACTGCCTTGCTTATAACACGTGGGATGGACAACGGTGAAGTAAATCTTTCTAGGGCCGCAGCATCACAGTCCTGCAACTGCCATTACCAGCAAAAGAAACGCGCACCGCAGCGGGTGAAAAATTCCTGCCACGGTGCGCGAATCCCTACAGTGCTATGCCGGGAGGCACAACGCTGGCGGTTTCGGCGGGAACGGCGGCGGTGGATTTCCGTCAGCAATCAGTGTGCTTGGCGGATAGGGAGGGAATGGCGGCGGTGGATTCCCGTCCGCAACCATCCTGTGTCGATTTACTGACATTGATCCGGCGACTGCGGCCAGAGCTGCTACCAGTAGAGTTACAACGAGTAAGCGTTTCATGTTTTTCTCCAAGTTGATTTAACAGGCAGGTGCCTTGGCACCGCGCCAGCCCGAAGATGCCGCAAACCGGACCCGCGCACACCTATTTCTTTGGCAGAAGAGGGTAGTTCGGCATTCGAAGTGAATCGGCAGTCAGAAGGAAATTTTAACGGACGCCCTTGAACAGTTTGCCCGCGTCAACCTTCAGCGCACGGGCGAGCTTCACTATATTTTCCATCCCTACGTTTCGTTTGCCGCATTCGATCCCGCTGATGTACGTCGTATGCAGCCCGGATTCTTCGGCAAGTTTTTCCTGCGACCACTTCCGTTTCAGTCGTAATTCGCGGACTCGTTCTCCAAAAAGGGCGAGAGTATGGGGGGGCATCGCCGGGTACTATTCCGCATCGACGCGGACAGCACCATAGACGATGAGTCAACATCCTATTGACATCAGCAGTCGCTAGGAATAGTGTCGAGGATTGGCGAAGGCTACGGGTGCGCCGGGCGAGACACCTCTGATAGTACATTCATCGATAATATGTCGGTTTCTGATAACCTTTGTAATTCCGGGATCAGCCGGTCAAGTGGGTGCGGGTTCACCGTGACATCCACGTGGTCTGCATGCAGGACCTCCGGGAGCAACACGCTTTGGGTGTCGCCGCGCTCAGTCAAGAGCAATCTGGTGACGGTTGACGGAAACTCCAGCAGTTTCATCGTAGGGACGATCTGTAACAGCACCGGATGCCATTAGGAAAATTACTATGAAACTTTATCTATCAGCAGTTTTCCTTTTGTTGGTCTCGACCGCGTGCTTCGGTCAGGCCACACAAGTTACCCAGCAAGTTAAATCGGGGATGGTTGAGGGCGTCGTGGTTGATGGTGACGGTAAGCCATTGCCGGACGCAACCCTCACGTCTTACACGCAAGCGAAAGGAGTAACGCGGGATGTCATGCAGTATCAGGTTAATGAAAATGGAGAGTTTAGTTTGCGCCTCCCCGAGGGGAAAGTGTGGCTGTCGGCGCACAAGGAAAGCGAGGGATACCCGTATGCATTCTTCGCCTTTTACCTCATGCCTGGCCAGGTGTTCCCCACGGTAGAAGTTAAGCCTGGTGAAACGATCAAGGGCGTAGTAGTGCGCGTTGGCGTTAAGGCCGCACACCTGAATTACGAAGTTGTGGACGAGCACGGAAAGTCAGTTTTAGGCAGATTTATTTTTACCCGTCTTGACCAAACGGAGCCTTTCAGCACAAGCGTCCTTGCCAAAGATGATTTGTTGGTGCCTCCTGCGCCGTTCCGCGTAACCTTTGAGGCTAAGGGGTACAAGCCGTGGCACTACGGCGGCGACCAATGGCGCGTGAAGGAGGGCGTAATCTCCTTGAAGTCGGGCGAGGTCCTAAACGTGACGATCCGTTTGCAGCGGGAGTAATCCAAGAGCTGGCCGGACGCCGCAATAACCAAGAAGTTGTTCGCCGAGCTTCCCGAACGTTTGCGAGCCTTCGTGCTCTTCTTGTACACTACTGGTTGCCGAACTGGCGAAGCAAAGAAGTTGCGTTGGAATCAAATCGACTGGAAAGAGCGCGTCGTGCGCGTTGAAGGTTCGCAAACAAAGAACGCCGCGCCGCGAACAATCCCGGTGTACGGGGGAGTTGTCAAGCTCCTTGAAGCGATTCCAAAGAGCGACCGAAAAGAAGTCATTTTTCCAGTTGGCTGCTTCCGTAAGGCGTGGCAGAACTCTTGTGTTCGCGCTGGACTGGGAACGCTGACGAAAGGGCCGACGAACGGTGGATATGGGACGTATGAAGGTCTCAAACCGCACGATCTGCGCCGTTCGGCTGTTCGCAATCTGCGGAAGGAAGGAATCGGCGAAGCAGTGGCCATGTCCATCAGCGGTCACAAGACGCAAGAAGTCTTTCGGCGTTACGACATCAAGAGCACGGACGACCGGGTTGACGCCATGCGGCGGATCGGGTCAAGTTTGGGTCAAGTGCTCAAGGTCAGGAAGGGCCGGAAGTGACATGTCGCCAGTGTTTATGCGGCTTTTGGGAGATCGTCCAATGGTAGGACTCCAGATTCTGGATCTGGCTATCTAGGTTCGAATCCTAGTCTCCCAGCCAATTTTTCTCCCGTCTCGGCTCCGCCTCTCAATCGCGAACTGGAATACGTGCTTCCGGCGCCTTCGGCATTCTTGCAAAAAACAGCGCAATGATTCCCATTGCTGCGAGCGCCGAATTCACTTCGAAAGCCAGCTTATAACTGTGGTACAGGTCAAACAGTCTCCCGCCCAGGTAACCGGCCGGCGAGCAAAAAATCGCCGCAAGCACCAGCATCATTCCGTTTACCTTTGGAAAAGCCGCCGGTCCGTAGTAATGCCCCGTGACGGTATTAAGGCAAATAAACGTCCAGCCGAACCCAGTTCCGTAGAGTATCGCTGTGCTGTATGCAATCCACAATGCTTCCGGAGAAATTCGAATCGCCAGGAACGACCCCAGGAAATAGCAAAAGAAGCCCAGCATGAACGCGTAGCGCCCTTCCATGGCGTCCATCAGCCAGCCGCCAATCAGGCGGCCGAAGACGGCCCCCAGGGTGAAGAGGCCCATGGCGAATGCCGCGTCCGCAGGGCGAACGCCTACTCCTCTCAAGTGCAGCAGCCAGTGAGCCGTGAAAAAGAAAAACGGGAATTGGCATGCAATAGCGCCGACGAGAATCATCCAGTACGCAAGCGTTCCGTAGGCCTGCTGAGGCTCCCACGGAAATTTAGAAACGCGGGCGCTTGCTGCCGTGGACTTTGCCGATGACGCGGCGCCAGGTCCGCCGTCCACTGATTGGCCCACGTCTTCCGGACGCTCTCGCACAAACAAAAACGCGACAATCGCGGACACTACAGCTATCCCGGCCACAATCGCCCACGCTTGCCGCCAATTTCCTCCATTCGCCGTCAAGATGCGGTTGATCAGTGGCGCGACAAAAAACCCCGCAAATCCCGATGCCGATAGCGTCACTGCCATGGTTCTTCCCCGATAGCGGCCGAACCATCGCGTGATGGCCGTGGCCGCCGGAACGATCGTGCCAAAGCTGATTCCCGTGGCCGTGAGCACTCCAAATCCCATCCAATAATGCCAAGGTTTCGAAGCGATCAGGGAGAGCCACAGTGCGCCGACGAGAATCAGCACCGAACCGATGCCGAATGTTCTGCGAATTCCCCAGCGCACAATGGAAGCCCCAACAAGAATAGAAGGAATGCCCACGAAGAGGTTTAGGATCGTGAACCCCATGCCGAAGGCGCTCCGGCTCATGGGAATCTCTTTCAGCATATAGGTATTGATGACTGCTCCACCGTAGAGGGGAAATCCCATATTGAGGAAATCCAGAAGCCAAAGAAAGAAAACCAGCTTCCAACCATAAAAGCCTCGTTCCGAGGTCATATCTGTTTTTGTCCGTAGCGCGCTTTGCGCGTTCAATTACAGTGCTACTTCAAACCAGGAAGAGCTTGGAGGATAGCAGGTTCTGGGAAATCAGAAAAACCATGAGAATCGAAGCTGCGAAACACTCCGGAGATTACTCGAACGCGTAGCGCGTGAAGCTCTCGCGATCGGCCCGCACATCATCGCCGCGTAATTCGCGCAGCGCATAGGTCACAAATTCGGCGGTGACTCTCTTACGCCACGTCATGTCAAAGTCCGTGTTGTCCAGGGGCTTGGCAATGCGAGCCGCGAGTTTGGCGGCTTCTTCCATGGCTTGCTGATTCAAGGGGCGGCCCAGCAGCGATTTTGCCGCTTCCTGAGCAGCCAGCGGACGGCAGGCAGCGGAGCCTATTACAATGCGAACGCTCTCGACCACATTATCTTTGGAGAGGCGCGCCGCTGCGGCGACGGAGAGTACCGGAAAGTCGAAGGAGCCGCGGCGCCGGAGTTTCCAATAAGTGCTCTTCCATCCCTGCAAAGAGTCAAGCAAGACTTCCGCCAGAATCTCATCGGGCCGGCGCTTGATGTAGTCGATTCCATCATTATTGTAGAGATCGGAAAGAAGCACTTCGCGCTCTCCCGATTTCGAGACCAGCCGGACGCGAGCACCGAGCGCCATCAGGGCCGGGCCTGTGTCTGTCGAGGAAACTGCCATGCACTTCGAACTTCCCGGTGCGACCCAGCAGGTAGTGCCGTCTTTTTTCAAACAGAAGTTGATCGATTTTCTCCACTCGTAACTTTGATCGTAGTAGTTGCAGCGCGTATCCAGGCAGATGTTTCCGCCGAGAGTGGCCATGTTGCGGATTTGCGGAGTAGCCACGAGAGAAGCTGCTTGAGCCAGCGCTGTCAATCCATTTCTAAAGCGCTGATCTGCCGCTATTTCTGAGAGCGTCAGACATGCACCAAGACGCGAGCCGGAATGGCTCAGCTCGATGCCGCTTAAGGATTGGATGTGACGGAGACTCATCAGCGTTCGCGGAACTTGTTGACGGCGTTTCATGTTCGGCAGCAAGTCGGTGCCGCCTGCGAGCGGCATGGCATTGGCTCTCTCGCCGTCCAGAATGCGCGCGGCTTCTTCAAGCGTGCGCGGTGCGCGGAATTCAAAAAGAGGCAGACGCATCATGGCGCGAGCACCTTCTCTTTCTCCCGCCGAGGTTTTTCGCGGCGGGGAACATCGTTTATCGCGTTGCCGTCGCCGCCTTCCCACGGAGGAGGAACACGCAGAGCCTCCGGCCAATTGACGTGCGGAAAATGGGTTGGTCCAAAACGCGGGTCGCGGCCCGCTTTCTTTTCGGCGAGGGCCTTCATGATTTTTTCCGGTGTGACGGGGATTTCATCGATTCGCACACCGACAGCGTCGTAGACGGCATTGGCAACCGCGGGCATGATCGGCAGCAAGGGGCCCTGACCGACTTCCTTCGCGCCAAACGGTCCGCGAGGATCAGGTTCCTCAATCAGCTCAGTAATCACTTCAGGCATGTCGAGCGATGTGGGGCTCTTGTATTCCAGGATTGAAGGGAATTTGTGCACCAGGGCGTGAGAAAGTTTCTTGGGAAGGCGGCGGAACTCCTGCTCTTCCATCAGAGCTTCACCAAGGCCCATGTAAACGCTGCCTTCAACCTGGCCGCGCACCAGCGTCGGATTCAGAGCCCGGCCGATGTCGTGCGCGATCCAAATCCTTGGAACGGTGACCCAGCCAGTCACCGGATTCACTTCGACTTCGACGACGGCTGCGGAATAAGAGTACGTGGGAGACGGTCCCACGCCGCCGCCTTTGTAAAGCGCGGGAGACTTTGGCGGAGTGTAGGAGCCCACCGTGCCAATCGTGCCGAAACGTGCCTCGGCCAAGCAGACGGCTTCTTGAAAGGTGAGACCTTTTTCCGGCGCGGCGGAATCAAATACACGTTTGCCGGCAAAACGCAGCCGTTCTTTCGGTATTTCGAGTTTTTCTGCAACGGCATCGGCAATGATCGCTTTTCCGCGTTCCGCAGCTTGCAATGCCGCGTTTCCCGCCATTAGTGTGACGCGGCTTGAATAGGAACCGAGATCCACGGGGCCCAGGTCGGTGTCGCCGGTGAAAAGCCGAATGTCGAACGTGTCGATGCCCAGAACTTCGGCAACAATTCCAGCAAGAACATCGTCCGATCCCTGACCGATCTCCGTCGCGCCACAGAAAATGCTGACGCCGCCGCTGCGGTCAAATTTGAGCTGAACTCCGGAGTGCGGCATTTTGTTCCAGTAGATCGGAAGACCGGCGCCGGTCAGATAAGCGGAGCAAGCCAACCCTAGGCCGCGGCCTTCAGGAAGTTTGCGGAATTTTTCCTTCCATCCGGAGACTTTGACGATGCGGCGAATACATTCGGCAAGATTGACGGTTCCAAGGCGGAAGAAATTTGCAGTCACGGCGTTTGGAGATTCCACGATGCGGAGCCGCAAGTCGGCAGGGTCAATCTTGAGCTTTTCGGCGATCTTGTCGAGCTGGACTTCCTGGCCAAAACGCGGTTGAGGAGTACCATGCCCGCGCTTGGGCCCGCAGGGAGGCTTGTTCGTGAAAGTGCGGCAGCCCTGATAGCGATAGCGCGGAACGTGATAGGTGGTGGTTTGCAATGCTCCGGCGTAGAACGTGCTCGCAACTCCGTACGAGCCATACGCGCCGCCGTCAATCAATGTCTGGAGATGCATTCCGGTGATCGCGCCATCTTTCTTGACGGCGGTCTTGAATTTCATCAGGACGGGATGGCGACCACGGTGACAATAGAAAACCTCTTCGCGGGTGAGGCAGATCTTGACAGGCCGATCGAGGATGAGTGCGGCCTTGGCGACAACAATTTCGTGATTGAAGGGATCGCTTTTGCCGCCAAATCCGCCGCCGTTGGGAGTGCCGATCACGCGAATGTGGGCGGCAGGCATCTCCAGCACTTTGGCAAGCGCGCGATGGAGATAATGTGGCGTCTGGGTGCTGGACCAGATGGTTAGCTTTCCATCGGGATCCTTGATCGCGACCGAAGCGTGCTGCTCGATGGGGAGATGCGTGTTTCCCTGAAAGAAAAATGTGTCTTCAAAAACTTCATCGGCCTCGGCAAAGCCTTCTTCAACGTTGCCAAACTCCAGCGCCACGAGTTTATGAATGTTTCCTCCTTCACCGTATTCGTGAATGCGTGGTTCGGGAGTTGCGAGAGCCTCCTCGGGATCGCAGATCGTCGTCAAGATGTCATAGTCGACATCGATCAAGTCCAACGCTTCAAAAGCTGTCAACTCTTCGCGTGCGATGACGGCAGCGACGGGATCCCCGACGTGCCGCACGCGGTCGACACAAAGAGCTTGCTCATCCTGGCTGACGGGAAGAATTCCGTACTGGATGGGGACGTCTTTGCCCGTGAGCACCAGATACACTCCGGGATGAACGGCGGCGCGCGAAGTGTCGATCTTACGGATGCGCGCATGAGGATGCGGAGACCGCAACAGTTTACAGTGCGCCATGCGCGGCAAGAAAATGTCGTCAGCAAAACGCGTTTGGCCCGTTACCTTTGCACGCGCATCGACTCTGCGCCGAGGGACGCCGATCACTCGCAGATCGTTTCCGTTGGCTTTTGAAGCGCCAGCGGGAGTCGTTCGCGAATCCTTTTCATTCGGCATGGAACCTCCTGAGTGCTCGTTCGTGACTTCGTCCCGCCATTTACGTTATGGAACTCTTTTGGTCAGCGATCTTGAGCATCGCGGCTTCCACAGCTTCAAATATCTGAAGATAGCCGGTGCAGCGGCAAAGATTTCCGGAGATTGCATCGCGAATCTCGTCGCGAGTGGGGTGAGGATTCTGATCCAGCAAAGCTTTTGCAGTCACCAAAATTGCCGGCGTGCAATAGCCGCATTGAGCAGCTCCAAGATCGGCAAAAGCATCCTGCAGGGGATGAAGGTTTCCATTTTCTCCCAGGCCTTCGACCGTCAGAACCTGCTTTCCGCCACATTCGAGCGCAAGAACGAGACAGGAAAGCACGGGCTTGCGGTCTAGAAGAACGGCGCATGCACCGCATTCTCCAAGTTCACAGCCGTGCTTCGTACCCGTGTGGCCGAGATCCTCGCGCAGTACTTCCAGCAAAGTCTTGTAGGGTGCGAAGGAGACATCGGTTTCTTCACCGTTCAGGACGAATCTTATCTGTACCGTTTTTTGTGATTCGATGGGCAGGGTGGTCATGTTCTATCACCTCGCGAAAGTATTATCGGACTGCTGCGCTCTTTCCGTTCTGCTGAATTGATCTACGGACGGCGCGAAGCGGTTTTCTGTCCAGGGAGAGCGGCTGGAGAGCGTCTGGTTTGGCCAGCAAGCCCCGGATCAAATAGTCGGCAAATCTCTCCGCGATTTCCGCCGCGGTCAGCGGTCCTTCCGGGCTGAACCACTGGATGCTCCAGTTCAGACTTCCGAGGATGGCACGCACAGCAAGAGCGGGATCGCAGGGAGCGAATTCACCCGATCGCACGCCCCCCAAGATCAAATTGCGCACGCCTTCTTCATACTTATCGCGCTTGGTCACCAGATAGCGTTGTTGACGGGGCGGCAAAGCAGTTGTCAAGAGATGCGCAGCGGATCCTTCGACTTCGTCGAGTACGCATCGCAGGTGCGACACGATTACCACCCGCAGCTTGATCGCTGCGCTTGCTCTCATACGGCGAGCCTTGTCGAGCGCGGCGATCATGCGGTCCAGGGAATTGTCCTGGCAAAAGAAAAGAATGTCGTGCTTGCCGTGGAAATAATTGTAAAGATTTGCCGGAGAAAGGGCGGCGGCTGCTGCGATGTCGCGCATGCCGGTCTCTGCGAACCCGCGTACGCGAAACTCCCTCCCCGCGGCGCGCAAGATCTCCAGACGCCGCGCCAGATAGCGCCGCTTGAAAAGGCCGTTGCGCTGATTGTTTGCTTGATGGTTAGGCAACTTATTCTCCTGTGCACAACGACTGGAGAGCCCGCAGCGCAGATCTACCTCACTAGTGTCCCCCTAAGGGCTGCTAATGTCAAAGACCTCTGAACAATCGTTCAGAAAGAGAACAACTGTTCAGAATATGGCTTGGGCAGAAGGAATGTTCTTGGCAGCGGCGTACCGACGGCTGCCCGATTATCTTGGTCGGGTTCCTGACGCGCCGTCCAGACGGCGGAAGCGGCGGGCTTTCATTTCAAAATGCGCGAGCGTGCCCGGTTTTGCCACTTTGACCGTCGGACGCAGCGAAAGCGCCTGGTAGATGGCTTGCTCGACATCCGTGCGCACGTGTTCCGTATCATTGCCGGAGACAACTTCGATCTCCACTTCGAGCTGACGCATCTCCTGCACGGTTGTCACCATAACTTGAAACTCGTCCACGCTTGCAAACTCGCGGATTACGTTTTCGATGGCCGTTGGATAAACGTTTACACCCCGGATAGTCACCATGTCGTCGCTGCGGCCCAGGAGCCCTCCGTCGAAACGCGCGAAAGTACGCCCGCAAGCGCAAGGAGCAAGGTTTAGCCGCACGAGATCCCCAGTACGGTAACGGATGACCGGAAATCCCGGTCGACCCAGATTTGTGATTACCAGTTCGCCGATCTCCCCGGCGGCCGCTTGCTGGCCGGTTTGCGGGTCGATCACTTCGGCAATAAATTCGCTTTCGATGACATGAATTCCACCGGACTGAAGTTCACATTCAAAACTGTGCGCGCCTACTTCTGAAGCTCCTGCATGATCGAAACACTTGGCGCCCCATGCTGTTTCAATGCGCGCCTTAGTCTGTGCCACGCTTGCCCCCGGCTCTCCGGCATGAATCAGCGCACGCACGGAAAGGGACCGCATGTCGAAATGTTCTTCGCGACCGACTTCCGCCAGCCGCAGGGCATAGGTTGGGGTGCAGCACACCACGGTCGCTCCAAGATCGCGCATCATGTGCAGGCGCTGGATGGAGTCCCATCCGCCGCCGGGAATCATCATTGCACCGACGCGCTTTGCCCCTTCGACCGTGGCCCAGAAGCCGATGAAGGGGCCGAAAGAAAATGGCAGAAACACGCGGTCCCTGGCAGTCACCCCCGCGCCCCTTAAGACGTGCCCCCAACAGTAGCCCCACCAATCCCAACTTTCAGGGGTATCCACCACGCGCAAGGGAGTGCCTGTGGTGCCCGAGGTCTGGTGGACGCGCGTGTAAGCCTCCGGACTGAAGGTCGCGTTGGTTCCAAACGGTGGCGCCTCTTCCTGTGCACTTACGAGTTCAGACTTGCAAGTAAAAGGGAGTTTCTGGAAATCGGAGAACGAGTGAATGTTGTCTGGGACGATTCCCGCGTCCTTCCATTTCTTGGTGTAGAAGCGATTGCGGCCGGAAATCTCGCGAAGAAGTCTTTGCAGCTTGTCGAACTGAAGCTTTCGCAAGCGTTCGCGTGGCGCCGTTTCTTTGACCTGGTCGAAGAAGGACATCGATTTTTCTTCAGTCCCCGAAAAAGAATACGATTTCACAATATGAAATCATGTTTCACGATTTGAAAGCCGTGCACAAGCTCACTCAACGCGGGAAAAGCCGCGCCGCATTGTCATATAGAATCTTGCGCTTCGCTGCGGCCCCAATTGGAAGCGCGTTGAACTTTTCAATGTTCCCCTTGATCTCCGGCACACCAGGCCCCGGCCAGTCTGTACCCCACAAAACTTTGTCCGCCACATCTTGGATTCGCGGAAAATATTCCATCAGTTTCTGCGGGGGGATCCCGGAAATATCCATGTACATGTTTTTGTGCCGGCGAACGAGGAAAAATGCTTCGTTCATCCACAGCGGTCTACCGCCGTGCGCAAGAATGACCACGAGATTCGGATAGTCGATGCAAACATCATCGCAGAGCATCGGTTGCGCATGCAGATTTCTCGCCCCAGGAAAAATTGAAGTCCCCGTATGAATCATGACCGGCATGCTGTTCGCTTGCGCTCTTTCGTAGACCGCCGCCAGGCTACGATTTCCGTCCATATAGTCATTCGGGGACAGCACCTGGTGAGACGGATGCATCTTGATGGCGCGAATCCCGAGTTTTGCGAGACGGTCCACTTCGGCGCCCGGATCGGGAACCGTTCCCGGAAGCACTCCGCCGAAGGCGATCAGACGATCCGGCGCCGCGCTGCAATATTTTGCGCTCCAGTCATTCACTTCCGGAGTGAACCCAATAATTTTGGGCGCCACGTAATTGATTAGACCGGCGCGCTCCACAGCCAGAGTGTCCAGAAATGCGAGGAGTGCCTTTGGGTCAGCACAATATCTTTCCACGTCGGCGTAGTCTTTGCGTCCATGCTTGATCAATTCCAGCGCTGATGGCTTCACCATGTGGTACGGCATGATGTGAACGTGAATGTCGATGATCGGTTCCAGAGATTGCCGCCCTTCGTCGAAGCTCGCGCTTTCCCTCGGCCGCGTGCGCTAGTTGAATCGCACGTATTCAAAGTTCAATGGTTGGCTGTTAATCCCGCGCGCCGGCGGAGCAATCCAATTCGCAAACTTGCCTGGCTCCACGACTCGTCCACTCATCAGCGACTGGACGTAAGCATAATCCTTGGAACTTGGGAGCCACTCGAATTCGTGATTCTTCCAAGCTTCTTCGCTCAAAACTTCTCCATCCGGGCTCATAAAGTGTCCCGCGAAATTGCCGATCGCGCGATGGAAACCTTTGTGCGGCAAGGTCAGCCGGAACGGAGTGCCTGCATTATCAATCACCCGCTGCCACCGCCCAACTCCATCGGCAATCTCCTCGATATAGTCATCGCGCAAGCGTTCGTTTAGCGCCGTCAATGCCGGCACTTGCTTGGTGAGGATTTTTCCGCCCACCACTTCCGAGACCGGGTATTCCGCGTCCGCCAGAACGTGATCGTCCTCTAACTTGGTTTCCCGGAAACGCCCTTTCAGTCCGCTGGTGAAATAATTCGCGGCGTTCGATGAAACATCAGAGCCATAGAGGTCGAGCGTCACACTATAGTGAAAGTTCAAGTACTTCTGTATCGTCGGTAAGTCAATCACGCCAAGCGCGCGCACGTCCGACGGGTCTTCAACATTGTTTTCCTTCATCACTTCGCAAGTCCGTTGAATAATGCGGCCAACACCGGTCTCGCCGACAAACATGTGATGGGCTTCTTCCGTGAGCATGAACCGGCAAGTACGAGCCAGGGGATCAAAGCCGGATTCCGCGAGAGCGCAAAGTTGGAACTTGCCATCGCGGTCGGTGAAAAACGTAAACATATAAAAAGCCAGCCAATCCGGCGTGGGTTCGTTGAACGCGCCAAGAATGCGCGGATTGTCTGCGTCACCGGATCGCCTGGCGAGCAAGGATTCGGCTTCCTCGCGGCCATCGCGCCCGAAGTATCTGTGGAGCAAATACACCATGGCCCACAAGTGACGCCCTTCTTCGACGTTCACTTGGAAAATGTTCCGCAGGTCGTACATCGAGGGGCAAGAAGAGCCGAGCATTCGCTGTTGCTCCACGGAAGCGGGCTCGGTGTCTCCTTGAGTGACGATCACCCGGCGCAAAGTCGAGCGATATTCACCCGGCACTTCTTGCCAAGCCGCCTGTCCTTTGTGAATTCCGAAATTCACTTCGCGTTTTTCATCACGCGGCTGCAAGAAAATGCCCCAGCGGTATTCCGGCATCTTTACGTAGCCGAACTGCGCCCAGCCGTCGGGTTCCACGCTGATGGCGGTTCGCAGATACACCTCATAGTTGTGGCTCTCGTTTGGTCCCATGTCGTACCACCATCCCATGTACGCGGGCTGCCAATGCTCGAGGGCGCGTTGCAAGACGCGGTCTCTGCCCAAATCGACGTTGTTGGGAATTTTCTCCGTGTAGTTAATCATTGCGATCTCCGCAAAACTCCAGACTCGATCCTGCTATTCAAACTCTTTCCCAATTGAATTTCACAGGCGCGCCCGTCCCATACACCTTCAGTGCTCCGCTCGTGCCGACGGCGTTCGGCCGGTTGAAAATCCAGTTTTGCCAGGCGGAGAGGCGGCCGAAGATTCGAGTCTCCAGCGTCTCCGTCGGCCCAAATCGCAGGTTTGCTTCAAGCCCCGTCAGCGCATCGGGCGATTGCGCGGCACGCGATTCAATGGCCTGTCGGATTTCGTCTCCCCAGTCGAGATCATCAGGGGCGGCGGTAACCAGGCCGGCTTCGAGCGCCTCGCGCGCTGAAAGTTTTTTTCCAATCGCTCCGTGCAACATCTCTAGTTGTGCCTCATCGCCGTAGAACCGTGCCGCCAGTCGTGAAAGATTGTTCACCATCGGCAGCCGCCCGAAGTTCATTTTTGAAAGCATCATGCTCACGGAGTTTCCGTCTTCCTGTGTATCGCGCATATAGACGCGGTCGGCAGCCAGCGCCAATTCCAGAAGCGTGCCGGCAAAGCAAGACCCCGGTTCAACAATTGAATAGATAGAACGGGAGGTCACATCGATTCGCGCGAACGTCCGGCGCATCATGCCCAGAACTTCGCGGACGAACCAATTGTCCTGGTGGTTCAGGATGAATTCGTCGATGGCAAGAACGGCGTCAGGATTTCCGGAAGCCTTGAAAATCCAAAGCCCCAGATCCAGTTCGCTGGCGCGCAAGGTCAGAATCGCATCGTCCAACTCTCGCGCCATTTGCAGTGGCCACCAATTCGCACCCGCAGCGAGAGCTTTTTGCAAGGTGTCTTGAGCGACAGATTCTGGCGCGCGGACGTTGAATGTCGCGGTGCGAGCTTCACGATTGCACTGCACATCGACGTATTCATAGTGCAGCCCCGAGTCATCGGCCGTTCTCTTCAACGGTGTCAAAGCCACACCTTTTGCCTCGCCAGGGCGATCGCTCTCCGCGGCCAGTTTCAACGCACGCTGTTTGATGTGCTCGGCAAACTGCTGCGGCTTGACGACGTCATCAACCAGCCGCCACTCCTTCGCTCTTTGACCGCGAACGCCATCCGCGTTGGTGCAAAACATGTCGGCATGATCGCGACGCACTTTACGCTTGTCTGTCACGCGAGTTAGTCCGCCGGTTCCTGGCAGAACACCCAACAACGGCAGCTCCGGCAAACTGACCGCCGACGAGCGGTCATCCACAAGAATGATTTCATCGCAAGCCAGCGCCAGCTCGTAACCGCCTCCGGCGGTCGTGCCATTACAGGCAGCAAGAAATTTCAGTCCGGAGTGCGCGCTTGCGTCCTCGATTCCGTTGCGGGTTTCATTCGTGAATTTGCAGAAGTTCACTTTCCACGCGTGCGACGACAGCCCGAGCATATAAATATTGGCGCCGGAGCAAAAAATGCGGTTCTTCGCGCTGGTGATGATCACCGAATGAATCTCGGGATGTTCAAATCGAATGCGTTGTAACGCATCGTGCAATTCGATGTCCACGCCAAGGTCGTACGAATTCAATTTCAGTTTGTAGCCCGGACGGATTCCACCGTCTTCCGCAACATCCATGGTCAAAGTTGCTACCGGACCATCAAAGACAATCCGCCAATGCTTGTATCGCGAAGGATCGATTTGAAAATCGACGGCCTCCATTTTCGCCTGGGATTGTTTAGTCGCGATAACGTCCACGGGATCCTCCTACTGCAAATTCGACTGCAATGTTGTTTTCAATCTCGAAAAGCTCGCTTCCACCGTGCTGCCCGAAGTGTCCAGTTCCATATCCGCTTGCCGGTAAAGCGGTTCTCTTGCATCGAGTAGGCGCCGCAAGTCTTCCATCGCCTGGTCGTTCCCAGCCATCGCGCGAAAGTCTCCCTGCTCGAGCACCCGCGACATGTGCTCTTCGGGCCGAGCCTTTATCCAAACGGTGTAGCAATGGGAAAGTAGGTAGTCAAAGGTCTCTTTTGCCGAGACTACGCCTCCTCCGACCGAGAGGACTGCGCAATCATGCTCGGAGAGCACTCTCGCCAGTGTGCGGCGCTCGATCGCGCGATATCCGGATTGCCCGTAGAGAGAAAATATTTCTCCGAGCGGCATTCCTGTATCCTTCTCGACTTCACCATCCAATTCGATAAAGGGTACCTGCATCTCCACGGCCAGTTTGGAGCCCAGCGTTGACTTGCCGGCTCCGCGGAGACCGATCAGTGCGACGCGCTTGCGGCGCAACTTTTCCCCGGGGCTGAAGTCCCGCATCAGCCGGAAAACCACGTCTTCAAGGCGGCGATTGGGAAGACGTTCGAGGAATCGCTGAATCATCTGTTTCTCGGCGGGCTCTTCTACTTCAGGGGCGAATAACTCGAGAAGTGAAACGCTTAGAGCAGCGGCGATCCTCCGCAGCAGCACGATCGAGACGTTTCCCTCTCCAGCTTCGAGTTGTGCCAAATGACGTTCGGACACGTCCGATTCGCGTGCTACGGTTTTGCGCGTCATTCCACGAACGTTGCGCAATTGCCGGACGCGTTTGCCAAGGAAGTGGAGGAAATCTCCATCGGGAATGGGTGTCTCCCGGTGCAGACTCGCAACCTTGGAATTGGCGCTTGGGATTGTGCTCATGGGTTCACAAATCGCACATGCATTATAATACATCTAACCTCAGCATGGTCAATAATGATTGGGCTTTGGTTGAGACATTCTATTCAAGAATTTCTTTGGAATCTTTGATACCATGTAACATATTTATAATAAAAGGCTTAAATGGAGAAAATCGTCGGGTAATTGGGTGGGCTAAGATTGCGAAATCAACGGAGGTTCCTAGAATGAAGTTGCCTAACTACGTGAGCGGTCAGTGGAGTGAAGGCACAGGTCCCGGCGAAATGCTCATTGATCCAGTTACCGCGGACGAACTGGCGAACATATCTTCGCAAGGCGTCGATCTTGAAGCGGCCCTGGCTTTTGCGCGAACTCAAGGCGCGCCGGCGCTCCGGCAACTTACTTATGTCCAGCGCGCTGAATTATTGGCGAAGCTCGCGGACGTGCTGGCTGCAAATCGCGACGAGTATTTCCGGCTTTCCTTGCTGAACTTGGGAGCAAATCAGGCCGACGCCTCATTCGACGTGGACGGTGCGATTTACACCATGAAGTATTACGCCAAGATCGGCCGGGCGCTGGCGAACGGGAAAATGTTAAAGGAAGGCGCCCAGATTTCTCTTTCGAAGAGCAGCGCGTTTGTTGGGCAACATTTTCTGATGCCTGCAAAGGGTGCCGCCGTTTTCATCAACGCGTTTAATTTTCCCGCCTGGGGGCTGTGCGAGAAGGCTGCGCCAGCGTTACTCTCAGGGGTTCCGGTAGTGGTGAAGCCTGCTTCACCTACGGCCTGGCTGACGCACCGGATGGTGGTGGATATTGTAAAAGCAAATATCTTGCCGCCTGGAGCGATCTCCATTATCTGTGGCTCTGCGCGCGACTTGTTGGGCTACGTTCGAGAAGAAGACATCGTTTCGTTTACGGGCTCGGCCGAAACCGCTGCGCGAGTTCGCTCTCATGCCAACATCCTCCGGCGTTCCGTGCGCGTAAACATTGAAGCGGATAGCATAAACTCCGCTATTCTCGGGCCTGATTGTACTTCCGGGACGGAGTTGTTCGACCTCTTGGTGAAAGAAGTTCTCCGCGAGATGACCCTGAAGGCTGGGCAGAAGTGCACAACCATCCGGCGCATCCTGGTTCCGCGTGAGCAGATCAAAGCCTTTGGTGAGGCCACAGCAGCACGATTGAGTTCTATGAAAGTCGGCAATCCGCGAAACGCCGAAGCAAAAGTAGGGCCGGTGGTGAACAAGGCACAGCAATCCGCTTGCCTGGAAGGGCTAGCCAAGTTGAAGGAAGAATGCGAGATCCTATTCGGAGGTGACAAGAATTTCCAGCCAATAGATGCAGATTTGCAAAAGTCCTCCTTTGTGCAGCCGGCACTGCTCTCCTGTAAAGATGGGCTCAGTGCAAAATACGTTCATGACGTCGAGGTTTTCGGCCCGGTAGCGACACTTGTGGCTTATGACGGTTTGGAAGAGCTCATCGCCATCGCGCGACGAGGATTGGGTTCACTGGTGGCTTCGGTGTTTTCCAATGACGCGAGCTTCACGCGCGAAGCGATTCTTGGAATCGGCGACCTCCATGGGAGAGTCCTGGCTGTCAATTCTGCCGTTGGGACCCAGCACACGGGCCACGGGAACGTCGTGCCAAGGGTCGAAGGCGTCACGGAATTGGCAGGAATGTGCGCTGACACCGCCCTCTTGTATTCATAACTGTCGCCTCCTCCCGCGAATCTAAGGCTTGGTGGACTTGCCGGAACGGGCACGCACTTGCATGTCAAGACTCCGGTTATCTTGGGAATAATGCAACCATAACCTGAGTCTTTTTTTGCCGAGGGCCAGTCAACGATGCCACGCATTCAAACCACCGAAGACCGCCGTCTCGAGGAAGCACGCACCCGCAAGAAACATTGGAAGCGCTGGGGGCCCTATCTTTCCGAGAGGCAGTGGGGAACCGTCCGCGAAGATTACAGTCCGGGCGGCACCGCTTGGGAATTTTTCCCGCACGACCACGCGCGATCGCGCGCGTATCGTTGGGGAGAGGACGGCCTCGGCGGGATCAGCGACCGCCACCAGATGATGTGTTTTGGGCTGGCGCTGTGGAATGGACGCGACCACATTCTGAAAGAACGGCTTTTTGGCCTTACGGGAAA
>WNFQ01004469.1_pt1 | contig 23844 bp, 15 predicted proteins | sample 5400171 | NCBI WGS metagenome assembly WNFQ01 (sample SAMN13153356, study PRJNA577476) | soil metagenome | isolation source: 20 cm soil under Madrone tree | place: USA:California | collected 2016-06-14
CAGCACCTCTTCATTGCACCTCCAACCTGCCAGCTTCTCCTATTCCTTGGACGGTCCGGTTGTACATCGCCTGTGCACTTACCGAGGGCACAACCAGTTTGCCTGCTGCCGTGACTTTTGCCTGATATTGAATCTCCGCGACCGTCGTATCCGCCGTCACATACAGAACGACCCGGTCTTCCCGCACGTCAGCATGAACTACATTTGCGCCATTCAGATTCATTCCGCCGTTGTCATCGCGAACCACCTCGAAACCGCTCGGCAAGAGGTCAACAATGGCAACGTTTTCGATCGCTGAACCAGACGTAGAGCGGACGCGGACGCGGACATGAATAGTATCTCCGACCCGGATTGGTCCGAGCTTCTCCCCCTTGTCGTTTACATAGTCCCGGCGCACTTCCAAGCCAGACACGGTTGGGGCAATCGATTTTGGGAATCCACTCTGAGTGATTTGGTAATAAGCGGGAACGGAATTCTGGGATGCTCCGACTATGAACTTTAACTTGGAAGTCTCCGGCGGAATGATTGCGCTACTGGCGCCTTGCAGCGGCAAAGTCTTCCAGCCGTTATTCCATTCATTGATCTGCAGGGTAGCCTTGCTTCCTGGTAGCACTGCTTGGCAAGCGGCAAGCGCTCGCAAAGAATAAGCCGCGGATACCGTGTTGAAATTGCCGGTGAGCAGCGGACGAAACACCTGTTCGATCTGTTTAGTTGGCAGGTCGTGGAGTTTTGCCGGAAAGTGACGGGCAACGATCGTGAGGTATTGAGCGTCTTCAGCGAGCGAGCTTGAGAATTCATTCCCGGAGGATTCCCCGTGCAGTCGATAGTGACTTATCCATTCGTTTGCTTCCCTCTGCTTCATCAGCAATTGAGCGGAAGCAGCCAGATAAACACCAGTTAGGGATTTCTTCCAATCATCAGGGAACCGGTGATCGAGTTGTTCGCGCAAACTGACCAATTCGTTCGTCATCACTAGTTCGCGTCGTGTCAAAAGGTAGATCGCCTTCGCCGTGATCTCCGCGCCAGCCAAGGAGTCTGGTGTAGCGCCGGCCAAACTCTGCAAATAGTCGACTGTTTTTTTGTCTAACTCGGCCGGTATCTTGATTCCTACCGCCTTCGCCTCCGTAAAAAACTCCATGACGTAGGTAGAGATCTGATCCGTGCGGTCGGAGTCGTCCGTGGTCCAATAGTGAAACGCACCATCACTTCCCTGCCTTTCTCCGACCGTCTTGAAATAAGTCGCCAGACTTTCATTCAACTGCGCTGAGGCCAAAGATGTGCCGGCTGGCGATACGGCTAGGAGATTCGCGAACGCCCTGCTAGTGAGCTGCTCCGAACAGTCGAATGGATAGTTATCGAGAAATTTGGCTAGCCCACTAACGAATACGTTGAGAGTGCTCGAGAGAGCAGCCGACCGCGTCAGGTACTGAGGATAGAATTGTTGGTGCAATTCAATCTCCTTTTCGCCTCCTTCCATTTTACCGCTTTCGAATAGGGTCACTCGCGCAGTAGACGGGCGGATGCTGAGCGTGCGTTTTCGCTGAATTACTTCTTGCGGCAGCTTCGCCGTGAAGCGGAGTACGGCGTTACCTAACGGTTCGCTCACTTGAGTTGGCCATCGCAGAATGATGCTGCCATTTTTCGGCAGATGGATGTGTTGAGTGGAGTTACCGGAGCCTCTCAACCCACCCTCCGTCTCAAGTCGCACATCGGTATCGAGATCCCCTTCACTGGCATTGCTTACGCTCGTGGTAGCGACGAATTCATCACCTGGAATCGCTGCCAAAGGGGCTTGTGGCGTGATGATAAGTTGCCCATGTATCGTTGTATCCACTTGGACGGAGCCTTCTCCGTCGATGGCGTCCGCAACGGCCATAATGCGGATACTCCCGTCAAAGAAGTCGGGAATTGTATACGTCAGTTCTTGTGATTGTTGCCCGGAGCGAATGACGCCGGACCAGAAGACGACCGGTCTTTCCGTCACTCGAGAGAACGGATTCAGGTTCTTAGCCACATGTTCATCCCCTCCACCGGGAGCGGAACGGGACTTTAACTTGGAGTATTCGGGAAGAATTGAATCCAGAGCCTGGTGGGTTAAAACCTCGAGTTGCCGTTTCCGGAAAAGCCAACCAAATGGATCGGGTAATTCATAATCGCTCACCTGAAGAATGCCGATGTCTACCGCGTAAATTGCGACTTTGCAGTCACGGTCGGCTTTAAACCTGATTGTTAGTCTATCCCCGGGTTTAGCCTTTCTTGGCGCATCCAGCGAAAGGTTGATTTTGCGTTGGGCTGGTAACGCTTGGAAGGGAGCTACAGCGTAACTCAAAGGCGCGGTATAGATTTCGGAAGCGTTCAGGCTGCGGACAAAGGTCACATTGACATATCCGGGTCCCTCAAAGTCTTTCGGAACTTCGATCGTCTGAACGGAGGTTCGGGCCTCTGCGCGAAACCATTTCCAGGCGAAGACGCGATTCCGCTCGATCGTGATTAGGCCGTAACCTACAAACGGTGATTCAACACTCATCTCCAGACTGTTACCCGGCGCGATCTGGTTAGTGGTAAGCGCCAGCCGCAATTCGCCGTCGTGATCCACCACGACAGCGCCGGATCTTGAACCAGCTACCGTGTAATCGACGGCACACAATTTTTGTCCATCCTCGCTCACGATCTCCAACCGGAAATTGCCAACTAGGTTCGTCGGGAGCGAGTAACTGGTAACCTGACTCGTTAGTGCCAGCGATTCTTCCCGGATCGTTGTTTCGCGAAGGACTGGCTCGTACTTGTAGGTGCCGTTGTCCTGCCTCGTCAGTACCGGCTCTTTCCTTCTTTCGAGGATCCGAAGACGAGCGCGGGAGACGGCAATTGCCTCGGCGGACCGATTCACTGCCAGAAAATCGATTGAGGCCGGCTGTTGATAGGGCAAAAAAGCCAATTTTGCGGAGGTGCGATAACCCAGCACAAATTCCCGGTCGGAAACGATGTATCCGACGTTGGTGTGAACGCTTCGACCGCCATCCGCTTCGAATCCTTCGATGTTGAGATCAACGCGATAACATGCATTAGCGTATTTGCTTAGGTCCGCATTGAGCTTGGTATCGCCGTTCTCGTCGGTTTGGGCCCCTTCAAGCTCCTGTTCCTCGTTGTAGTCGGGGTGATTTGTTCCATAGTTCGACGGATTGTAAAAGGTGAAATCTTTCCATCGGGTCATCTGGAATCCTCCTGGGTTTATTTTTTGTTTCGCGCTGATCTTGTTCCCGTTGGCCGGAGCGCCAAACAGGTTCTCCAGGTGGACATTGATCGTGAGTTCGTTGGGAGATATCCAGGCGTGTTTCTCCGGATCCGGTCCGAAAGCGGCAATCTTCATTCGGTCGGGCTGGAAATCCTCCACATGAAAATAATAATCCGCGACCGGTTCTTGATCTTTCGCCTCGAGTTGGACTACCAGATGGTACTCGCCGGTAGAGGCGGTTTCGGGCAAATCGAATTCCGTTTCACCGAATCCGCAGACCTGCACCTTTTTGATTTCCATCGACGTATCGCTGGAATCGCGTAGATCAACCGAGAACGGTATGCCATTGGCCGAATCCACAGAAGATTTCGCGATTAAGCCAACATGGATTGTTTCACCTGGTCGATAAACGCCTCGCTCGGTGAATAAAAAGGCCTCGATATTTTTTCCCTCTGATGAAACCTCGCCGCTAATGTCGAAGCGCGAATAATCGATCGAGTTGTCATCTCGTTCGTAAGCCAGAAAAGAAAGGTCTTCTGCCAACTGCGCCACGATTGCCACCGGTTTCCGTTCCGTGCTGCGTTCGTCGGTCTCCTTTTCGTCCAGCACCGGAGCATGGACGTGGCCTTGATCGTCGGTCGTACCATCGAACACCGAGGTCCCATTTTTTGCGAGAATGGTGATGTGAGCGCCCGCTACCGGGATTTGATTCTTCAACGAAACGATGAATATCTCGCGGCTCTGATCGGAGTTTCGCTTAGCGATTATCCCCAGATCCGTAACCAGCACAAAACGCGTTTCAGTGTGCGCCTTTACTGCTTCGTGAGTGACCGGATCGAGTGCTCGCGGGCGAATAAAGAAAAGGCCAAACTTGCCTTCCCTTTCCAAGAAAGGGTCCAGTTTGAGCGAAGTGTACTTGGCAGCACCGTCGCCTTCGTCAGCGATCTGACGCACGGGACGGCTGATAACACTAATGTTGCGTTCATCGAAATTGTCACCAACGAATTCCGGTTTATCGAAAGCGCCGGAAGTCTGACTGACTAGGTGGTGGATTTGGTTTGGCAATACCTTGGCGATTTCAAACTCGATGCTTTGGACACCGCGCGAAATGATCGAAAGAGTGCGTTCCCCGTTCAATGCGAGGAGGCCTCCGGTTCCCTCGATCATAATTTCTTTGGGGAGAGGATTTACATCGGCGATTTCAACGTAATTGTCCGATAGTAGATATCCGCCCACCGCTGGCGTCTCTTTCGCGTTGCGGATATAGAGCTGCCCTCCTTTCGCCAGAGAACATCGGAACAGGTGTTCCTGGGAAAACTCTTCTTTTTCCGGAATCGAGCTAATCGGCAGTTTTTCTGCATTGCCGAGGATTTCTTCGGTGATTTCGTTGATGCTTTTCCAGGGTCGGGCCGAGTCATTGCCGGCGTCTTTCCGTTCTGGTAAAAGCCAGATTTGGAGAGAGGCAGCGATGTCAGCGGGCCTCGTATTCACACTGGTTGCAATCGCTAAAATCTGCTCGACATCTCCGTTTTCACGGCGAGCCACCGATACTTTAGCTCCATCAATGTGAAAGAAGCTGTAGCGATCGGGAACAGTGACCTTGGTTACTTCATCCTTCCCGGTCGTCGACTTTCCGTCGTTACTCGCTAAACCCTGGTGGACCGCTAAGCGGACATAGTCCGGATGTTCCGGTAATTTGATATTTGTTGAATGCAGGAAGAATCGACGCTGGTGCAGATTCGGGGTTAGCCCAAATTCTTCGTTCCGATCGAAAAGGTTCGAACCGCCCAACACATCAATGGAAATCTGCTTCCGGAGAACCTCGGTTGAGACGGGGAAGTTGGTTTCGATGGTGGCGACGATCTGTCGTTTGTTTATTTCAACCGGGTCCTGATAGAACTGTGCTTGGACAATCTTCGCGTCGAGGGTGGACGTTTTGAATTCCGCGTAATCCTTTTCCAGGTGAATGCTCTTCGATAACTGCTCGCTCGGGAGAGATACCCGAAACGTGGTATTAGCCGGCCAATCGACCTTTGGTTGGAAAGTCAAAGTATGGTCAGTCGTCCACTTCCATTCTCCGGGTAAGCTTGGCGTCATCACGAGAGGAACTACCGCGCCGACTTTGCCCAGCGGAGCAGCCGATCGCGCAAAGTCGATTGAAGCGGGTTGTGGATGTAGCTCAGGTTGAAGCGGAGTGACTGCCGGGGAGGTAACGGTAATGGAATTGAAAGCGGGTTTTGGCTGATTCAAAAAATGGGATAGCGAGTATCCTCCGATGAACGTCGCGATGGACAGCCCAGCCGTGGTCCAGCGGTGGCGGTTGATAGCGCCGGTCGTCCGGTGGCACCAGGCAGGAGGTCGCCAAGAGATCTCCCCGAACAGAAAGGCGAGGAGGGATCCGAGAAATTGACCGGCTGTCCGGAAAAACTGGGTGAAGGCATTCTGCATAAATTGGTTGGTTTCATCATCAAGTACGGGGAGGGGAGGACGTTTCTTTCAGGAAATCGGTAGGGAGTGCGTCCCTGCCGGCGATTCGCATCTCTCCCTATCGTTCTGCGCTTCTTTTCCTCATAGGAATCCGCTACCATCCCCGCCATTATGGAGGAGCGGTTTCTGGCTACGCGGCGTACACTGCTGCATCGATTGCGGAACGTGGATGATCACGCCGGCTGGCGAGAATTCTTCGAAATCTATTGGCGCCTGATCTATGCGGTGGCCAGACGTTCCGGACTAGATGAATTCGAAGCGGAAGAGGTGGTCCAGGAAACCGTCATCACCGCCGCCCGAAAAATTCCGGAGTTTCGGTATGATCCTGCGGTTGGCTCTTTTCGTGGCTGGTTACTGACGATCGCGCGCTGGCGAATCGCTGATCAATTCAGAAAACGGCAGATCGAGGAACCCGCCCGCACCGACCAAATTGCCGAGTTAGCCGTGACCAACTTTGATGCTGTTTGGGCGGAAGAATGGGAAAGACATCTCCTTGGGAGCGGACTTGAGATCTTGAAACGCAAGGTCAGCCCGGAACAATTCCAGCTCTTCGAATGCTACGTGATCAAAGGGTGGCCTGCCCAGAAAGTCGCAGAGGTACTCGGAGTCCGCGCGAACTCGGTTTATCTTGCCAAAAACCGCCTTTCACCCATGCTGCGGGAAATTGTCGCCCGAATCGAAAAGGGGGAGTACCAACTTGGGAGTGCCGGAGATTCCGGATCATGAGCTGATCCGATCGATTGGACGAGGGGCCTACGGAGAAATCTGGTTGGCAACGACCCTGACCGGAGCATTTCGTGCGGTAAAGGTTTTGTCACCTGACCCGGAAACGAGTTACCGCGAGTTTGACGGGCTTCGGACTTTTGAGCCGATCTCGCGGCATCATGCCGGTTTCGTCAACATTTATCATGTCGGACGCGGTAACGGATTCCTCTATTACACGATGGAGTTAGCGGACGATTCTGTCGGTGGCCAGAAGATCGATCCGCTCAACTATCGGCCACGGACGTTGGCAAGCGATTTGCAGGCCGATCACCGTCTCTCCGCTGAGCGCTGCCTGCAACTCGGCATTGTTCTGGGCGAGGCGCTCAGTTATATGCACGAGCGGAAGTTAACGCATCGTGACATCAAGCCTTCGAATGTCATTTTTGTAAACGGACAACCAAAGTTAGCTGACATCGGTTTGGTCGCAGCTGCTGGCCGCCGAACCTATGTTGGTACCGAAGGCTATGTTCCGCCTGAAGGTCCCGGTTCGCCGGATGCCGACGTTTATGCGCTGGGCAAGGTTTTGTACGAGGCGGCTACCGGAAAAGATCGTCTCGACTTTCCGGAGATTCCTACCAATCTTCCCGATCTGCCGGACAAAGAGAAGGTCGTAGCGCTCAATTCGGTGCTGCTGAAGGCTTGTGCCCGGACACCAAAACAGCGATTCGCGTCGGCTGATGAGTTTGTTCAAGCGCTTCGGTCAATCGATGATCGGCCGGTACCAAAGGTCCCGAAACGAAATTATCGTTCGCTTGCTCTGATTGCCGCTATCGTCGCTGCCGCAGCCGTAGCGCTGATCAGTCTACCCTGGTGGGTGCATCCGCCTCAGCCAAGTCCGCCATCGACTCCTACACCCATCGCAATTCCTACTTCCACCCCGGTTCCGGCTGCTACCGCGTTGGAGACTCCGGAAATGCCCAAGACTGGCGCGGCACAAATAGAGAGTAATCCGCCCGGGGCTCAAGTATGGGACGGTGACAAGCTTTTAGGAGTGACACCACTTCGGCTATCGGATGTGCCGCTCGGGCCAATCCGGCTGCAACTGAAACTCCAGTGGTACCTTTACGCTGAAGTGACTGGACGGGTCGAAGCGGATCAAACATTGCTCTTTGCTGAAGACCTGCAAATTGCGAAAGCGCCGGTTAGTGGTCGAGCCTGGACCAACACAATTGGAATGCGGTTTGTTCCGGTGGGCGATCTGTTATTCGCGATCTGGGATACGCGGGTCCGTGATTTCGAAGAATTTGTGCGTGCGAGCAGCTACCAAGTGACCGGACCGATGGAAAGCATCTTGGATGGTGGGCAAGGGCAACACGGAAAGACCTGGGACTCTCCCGGCTTTTCTCAAACGCCAGATCACCCGGTTGTTGGAGTCAGCTGGAAAGATGCAATGGAGTTCTGTTCCTGGCTGACGCAAAAGGAACGCAACATTGGACTGCTGCAAGAAGGTCAGTATTACCGCTTGCCGACCGATCAGGAATGGAGCCAAGCGGCTGGCATCGAAGGCGAAGAAGGAACGACTCCAGAGGAGCGTTCTGGGCGTCCCCTCGATCTCTATCCTTGGGGGAATGGTTTCCCGCCGCCCGTTGGCGCTGGAAACTATGCTGGATCGGAGATGCGCGGAGCCGATTGGCCGCCAAACTGGCGGTTCATTCAAAACTACAACGATGGATTTACCCGCACCTCTCCCGTTGGATCTTTCAAGCCGAACTCACTCGGAATTTACGATCTCGGCGGAAACGTTTGGCAATGGTGTATGGACAAGTTTTCAACCAACGGCGATTCGCGAGTTTTACGTGGTGCTTCCTGGACTAATGCTGATCCAGCACTGCTGAAAACCAATCGCCGGATTGATGCCGTGGTCGATAATCGGACCGATTGCTACGGTTTTCGGTGCGTTCTGCAAACCCCGGTTTACGGCATTGTTACGGTGCAATCGGACCCGAAGGATGCGACGGTCATTCTAAACGGAAAAGAGATGGGGCGTACGCCGCTGGTACTCGAAAATGTGACACCGGGTCCAGCCAAGTTTGAGATCCGCCTGAACGGCTATAAGACCGAGTTTATCGATCGAAACATCGAGGCACGACAAGACCTCGATTTACCTCTCTTGAAATTAGTGCCAGTGCAATGGCCAGTGCACGATCAGGCGTGGACGAATTCGCTTGGAATGAGGTTCGTACCGGTCGACCGCATGCTGGTCGCAGTCTGGGATACGCGTATCGCGGATTTCCGAAATTATTGCCGCGCGACAAATCGCGGAATGCCGGTTCCAGGCTTCGCGCAAACTGAAGATGATCCTGTCGTACTGATCAATCGCTCCGACGCCGAAGCATTTTGCAATTGGTTAACTCAAAAAGAACGAGAGGAAGGCCTGATCCGTTCGCACGATCAATATCGATTGCCAACTGACCTCGAATGGAGCCGCTTCACCGGTTTAGAAGGGGAGCAAGGCGAGTCTCCCGCGGCGCGCGATTCCCGAGACCAAAAGCACTATCCTTGGAGCGAAATCTGGCCTCCGCCGGCGGATGTCGGCAACCTGGGAAACCCACCGGATCAGCGTAACGTGAAGCGGCGATTTGCGCACACCTCGCCAGTGGGAAGCTTTCCGCCGAACCGATTCGGTATTTACGATTTCACCGGAAACGTCTGGCAATGGTGTTCTGATCCATATGGCGGATCCAGTACTTTCGCCAATTTCGGCGTGCTGCGAGGCGGATCCTGGAACACCTATGGAGTCCGCTTGTTGCTGACTTCTTACCGTAACGTGGTCGCTCCGGGAGATCGCGATCCGACGTACGGTTTTCGGTGTGTGTTCGAGTTGGGAGAGTGAAGAGAAATACGGAATGCGGAATTGCGGATTAGGAGCCAGGAGCGGCGAGTGTCCGATCAGGGCCTGAGGATTCGCTTGAGCTAAAGAGTCCGCCGAAGCCGCTCGGGGCCAACGACCAGAAACCGCAGTCGCCATCGGAAACGTTCGCGACCAGACGTTGAACTGAAGGACCGGTAAGAGAAAGGAGATAGGAGTCAGATTGGCAGGGGCGATACAGTCTCTAATCTAAAGACTGTGTGCCTTTGGACATGCTCAGAAATGCCGCCCGGCCTATTGGTTTGCGTATCGTACCTCGCTGTCGCTTGACGATGGGTTTCGCCCTGCCAGCGATGTCTCTTTGCCCGCCTTCTTTTCATCATCGTGCAGTCGGCAGATAGCCGAATAGAGCGCCTGGATGGCATCAATTAATGCATCAAATTGGGTGATGAGCCACTCTCGGGCTAGGTCCACGGTAGCATCGGTCGGGGAATCAGCGGAACCGTGAGATTGCTCTTGATGTAATCGCTCCTTCCAGCCCGTCACATCCGGCGATCTAGGTAAGGATTGATCCGGAGGGACTCCGCTAGCCAACTCATCGAGAAAGTCTGCTAAATCGATCCCCAGTGCGCGAAGATTTTCGGATAAACCCGACGACGGCGCGTGGCTTTCCATGATCGCCGAGAGAATCTGAAAGATGTCGCGGGCATCGTTGATCACGGCCAGCGATGATTCCACTTCACCGCCCAAATGGGTTGGTTCACTCAGTACCCGTTGACCGACAGTCATGGCGTTGGCGAGAGCTAACCCCGCTTTGCGCTGAAGCTGTCGCCAGGTTCTTTCTCCGTTTTCTTCCGCTGACGATTTGGTGAGGATGGCCCGAAGAAAATTGTGGCCAACGTCCAACATCACCATGATCATCGGCGTGAGCGCCAGGGTATACAGTCCATAATTAATCGGTCGCACCGAGAGCGCCGCGAAAGCGAGCACCGGCAGAATGGCAATCAGGATGACCTCTTCTTGAATCGTTAAGGAAAGAGCGGCTGCGACCAATCCTCCTAAGACAGTTCCGGTGAGCCGCAGTACTGCCCGCTGCAATGTTCCTCCGAAATTGGGTTTGAGTATGAACAGGATCGTTACGGTGATCCAATACCCACGAGGCAGGTGCAGAACGGTGGCGATGCTCTGACCCAATACGGCGATGACCCCGAGTCGCAAAGCGTGACGAAAACCGTCGGATTCAAACGATAAGTTGTTTCTGATTGTTCTCCAAAAATGAAAGGGCTTGGTTTCCGGTTCGGAGCTGACCTCCGCGGACGTATCCTTTTCGTCTCTATTCGATTCCAGATTAGCGATCACCTTTGTTGCTTTTCGGATCTGCTTGACCAGGTTTAGCGCCGTGTTCTCTAGTTCCGGGTTAATATAGAGGTGATCCCGTCCGCTGCTTTCGGTCTCGAACAACGTTTCGATTTTTTCCTCCGCTTTTTTCAGAGTGGCGTCTATCTGCTTCGCATCCAAAGTTCGACCCCGTTGGCCGTCAGCGAATGCAATTCCTGCATGATTGCACCGCGGCGTGGACTCTCGTCGAGCCGGCCAAGGAGTTGACGCAAAGCGACCACGGATCCGCCAATTCGGTCGAGCAATTCGACTAAACGAAGCAGCTCAATGCTTCGGGCACTCGGACCAGCTCGCCGGGCACGGATCGCTCCCCAAATCGTTCGAGTGTTTTCAAGCTGTGTGATGAATGAATCGAATGCCAAGGCGAAGTTAATGTTATTAACTGGTCTGTCTGCCGAGGTACCGGACCAGAACGCCTCCAGAAGTTCAGCGAGTTTTAAATAACCAATTTCCAGGGCATTGAAAACTGGCGAAGAGGCTTGTAGGGGCCAGAGAGCTAACGAAAGAAGCATGGCCCAGAGTGCGCCGAAACAGCAGAGCCCGGTACGGGGTTGTGCCAACCAGAGCGGCTATCGAAAGCCAGACAAAGATGCCTACGAGGTGGGTGACGCTCGATTGGCATGCCCAGGCACCGACGATGAATGCGGCAACGATCGCAAGCGAGGAGACAGCCAGAGAGACGGTTTTGCTGCGGTAGGAACCGCCCGTATCGCACAGCAGAACCCAAAAAGTGGTAAGCGCGACGAGTACGCCCCATGAAATGTGACCATGTTGCCAGCCGATCAGGATCGGAACAAAGATTCCGACCGCCATGCGCAAGCCTTCGGCCGTATCCGGGTAAGGAGAATCGACCGTCATGTGCCAACTGACGAATGCGTCCCAGATGCGCCGTAGCCGATCCGTGTTCTGGCCAGATTCCATCTTAGAAGTCGTCATCGCGCGAATTGCTGGAGAAAAACAGCAAAATTATGACCGCTGCCGAGGACGGAGGGGAGTCGCTTCAACCGCCGCCTGTTTATCTGCGCTGGATATTTTCCGGGAGCCGCAGGCGGCACATCCTCCGCACGTTGAAGAAATGCCGCATCCTTGTTTGGAGCGGCCGTTCGTTCGTGAAACCTAAAAAACGAGATTAAAATTTTGACAGCTCGAGATTCTGTGATTAGATCGATCTAATCCAAAGACCCCAATTGTATGGCGGTTTCCGTAAGATTCTCCCAGGAAATAGCCGATTAGATCGATTCTTGCAAATGCCCCCAGGCGACACAACTTCAGCCTCCCAGCCTCGAATCACACTTAACGATATCGCCGAGCATGCCGGCGTCTCTCGCGCCACCGTCTCGCTGGTCTTACGCAATGTGCCATCGGTGGCAACTGGTACCAGGCGCCGCGTTCAAAACAGTATGCGTGTGCTCGGCTATGTCTATAACCGCGCCGCAGCCAGCTTACGAACCCAGCGATCGCACGCGATTGGGTTGATTATTTCCGATATTGCTAATCCGTTCTTCGCCGAAGTGATTATCGCCATCGAAGGCCGGCTCGATCTCGCCGGATATGTCACTCTCCTGGGCAATACGTCCGAGGATCCGAAGAAAGAAGACCGGGTGTGGCGGACGATGCATGAGTTTCCGGCAGCCGGGTTGTTGATATGCCCGACTTTGCGGTCCGGTAACGAGCCCGGTCTGGTGCCGGGGGTTCCGACCATCGCATTCGCCCGATTCCTTTCCGGCATCGACTTTGTCGGCACCGACAACGCCGCCGGCGCGGAAATGGCGGTTAGACACTTGCGATCGATCGGCCACCGTCGAATCGCATTTGTCGGAGGAGACCCGCGGCGATCGACCGGACGAGAGCGTTTTCGCGGCTATGTAACGGCTCTCCAATTGCTTGGACAGACGGTTGATGATTCACTCGTGATCCCAACTCCCCCAAACCGGGCTGGCGGACGCCAAGGGTTAAGCCAACTATTAAAGCTGGCGGAGGCTCCAACCGCGGCCCTTTGTTTTAATGATGTGGTAGCGTTTGGCGCAATTGAGGCACTGTATCAGCATCGGATAACGCCTGGCTCCGACTTCGGCATTGTCGGATTTAACAACGTCGCGGAAGCGGCGCAGAGTCATCCTGGCCTGACCACAATCGACACTTCTCCGGCGAATTTAGGTGAAGCGGCTGCCGATCTGCTCCTCCAACGGATCGTGACGCCCGAAGCACCGATTCGACGAATTATTCTGGAACCGCGTTTAATCGTACGAGCATCATGCGGCGCAAAGGATATTGTGGATCGCGGAGATCTGCCGTCGTTGGTCGAAGCAGACCAAGCCCCGCGCTGGCCACACCAGATCGATTCCGTTCCGAAAAATGAGCACTAAACAACAGAAATTACGTTGGGGTTTGATTGGTGCCAGCGACATCGCTGCAACCCGGATGATTCCAGCTATTAATGCGCAGCCCGATAGCACGGTGCATTCGGTCGTAAGCGGAAACGCTGACCACGCCAAATCGTACGCGACGAAAAACTCGATTCCCAAGGCGCATGAGAATCTCGAGACATTCCTTGCCGATCCTGATCTCGACATTGTTTACATCAGCAGCACGAATGAAAAACATCGGGAGCAAGCACTGGCGTCTATTCGAGCGCGCAAACCGGTCCTTTGCGAGAAGCCGTTGGCCTTGAATCTGACCGATGCACGGGAAATGGTGAGTGCTGCCGCTCAGGCCAGCCTGCCGTTCGGTACGAATCATCATCTGCGCTGTGCTCCGACCCATCGAACTTTGCGGCGACTGGTCCAAGAAGGAGCGATCGGTCAACCTTTGGCCGCCCGAGTTTTTCATGCCGTGTATCTTCCGCCTCGACTGCAAGGATGGCGTCTGGACAATCCTGCCGCCGGCGCCGGCGTAACGCTCGATATCACGGTGCATGATGCCGATACACTGCATTTCGCTCTTGGCGTGAGAGCGGAAGAAGTAATCGCCCAATCTTTGAGTCAAGGACTTGGCCAAGGCGGAGTGGAGGACACCATCATGGGCGTCATCCGTTTCGAAGGGAATATTCTGGCGCAGTTTCATGACTCCTTCACTGTCCGGCACACTTCGACCGGCTTCGAAATTCATGGCACTGAGGGCTCCTTGCTGGCGACCGACGTGATGACTCAAGAACCGGTCGGACGAATTATTCTCCGCCGCGGAACCGAAGTCACGGAGATTGATCCTGGCCCGGTCGAAAATCTCTACGCTTTCGCCGTCCGGCATTTCAATGCTGCTGCTCGAGGGGACGGTCACCCGGCGGCAACCGGGGAGGACGGTATCCGGTCTCTGGCAGTCGCCTTAGCAGCGGTCGAGTCGATTAAAACCGGTAAACGCACGAAGGTACAGTATGAGGCCTGAGCCGTATTGTTCGGCTCACGCGCGGATGACCAATGACAAATTCCAGACGGCTGCTCTGCCGCTATGACTATTTCCAAAGAAAATTATGAGGGATCGGATCCGGCGAATCCGGTGTGCATCACATCCCTGATCCGCGCGGTTAAGCCATCTGTCATCTGTCATTTGTCATTCAGCAGGCGTGACTGCTATGCCGTGCTCTAAGCTTATCTCTTTCGAAGAAGTTGGCAGCCTCATCCCAGACGAGGCAATCATCACCGTCAGTTCCTCAAGCGGTTTAGGTTGTCCCGATGCCACGTTGCGTGCGATCGGAAAACATTTCGCTAAACTTGGCTCGCCAACGAATCTGACCACCCTACACCCGATTGCCGCGGGTGATATGTACGGCATCGCGGGCATCGATCATTTGGCGCAGCCCGGGCTGCTGAGACGCGTCTTGGCCGGCTCTTTGCCGAGCGGACCATCCTCAATGCCGAGTCCAAAAATCTGGCAGATGATTTTCGATGATCAGATAGAAGCCTACAATTTGCCGAGTGGAATTCTCTTTCACATGCATCGGGAGGCGGCAGCCGGACGTCCGGGAGTGTTAACCAAAGTCGGATTGGATACATTCGTTGATCCGAGGCGTCAAGGCGGTGCGATGAACCAGCGAACACCACGAGACCTGGTGAAGGTGGTCGTATTCGAGGGCGAAGAGTGGCTTTTTTTCAAGTCGATCACACCCAATGTGGCGATTATTCGGGCAACAACGGCCGACGAAAAGGGCAACCTCACAATGGAGCACGAGGGCTCATATTTGGGGGCGTTGGATCAAGCGCTCGCGGTGCACAATCACGGCGGAATCGTAATCGCCCAGGTCAAACGTTTGGCGGCGTATGGCACTTTGAAGCCGCAGGATGTAAAGGTGCCGGGGATCCTGGTTGATCATATTGTCATCGATCCGGAACAGCGCCAAACAACCCAGACTGACTATGACCCGGCTATCAGTGGAGAGATCTTTCGGCCACTGGATTCGTTTGAACCGGTTGACTGGAATGTCGACAAGATCATCGCGCGTCGGGCAGCGTTGGAGCTCGAGCAGGATGATATCGTCAACCTAGGTTTCGGTATCAGCGCATTGGTGCCTCGAATCGTTTTGGAAGAAGGGAAACAACACGATGTGACGTGGGTGATTGAACAGGGGCCAGTCGGTGGAGTGCCGCTCCTCGGATTTGCTTTTGGCTGTGCATCCAATGCGGACGCAATCTTGGAGTCGCCCGATCAATTCACGCTCTATCAAGGAGGGGGATTTGACCGCAGTCTTCTCTCATTCCTCCAGGTTGATCGGGACGGCAGCGTGAACGTTTCCCGCTTGGCGGCGCGACCGCACGTCACGGCGGGTGCAGGTGGATTTATCGATATCACGGCCGCGGCCAAAGCAATCGTGTTCTGTGGGTATTTCACTGCCGGTGGATTAGATCTCCGGATTGAGAATGGTCGATTACAAATCCTTAAAGAGGGCAAGAATCGGAAGTTTGTGCCCGAGGTGGAACATGTCACTTTCAGTGGGCGGCGTGCCCGACAAACTGGACAAAAAGTCATCTACGTTACCGAACGTTGTGTGTTGCGGTTGGGCAACGAAGGGCTCGAGGTATTCGAGATCGCCCCCGGAATCGATTTGCAACGCGATGTTCTCGAACAGACCAACACTCCGTTGCGGGTAGCCAAAGATCTGAAGGCCATGGACGAGCGGCTATTTCGACCTGAGCCGCTGGGTTTGAAATTCGCCTCCTAGTTTTTGAATATGACAGTTCCCCCCTTGACTCCGCTCGTCGTACTTACTCCGGTAGAAGCGCGCACGCTTTCTGCAATCCTGGAACGCCTGTTTCCGGCAGATGAAAGCGGGCCGGGAGCAACCGAAATCGGCGTGCTCGACTATTTGGATCGGGCATTAGGCGGTCCCTACGCGGAACTTCGTGACACTTATCGGCTCGGCTTACTCGCGATCGACCAGGCGAGCAGCAACCGGTTTCAAACCGATTTCGCGCAAGCTTCCACGGATCAGCAGGACGCTCTGTTGGCTGAATTGGAAGCCGGAACCGTCAAAGAGTTCAGTGCGCTAGATCCAAAACAATTCTTCGAGTTCGTCCGCGCGCATCTGCAGGAAGGGTTATTCTCTGACCCCTGGTATGGCGGAAACCGAAACAAGGCTGGTTGGCGATTACTTGGACATCCTGGTGTTTGGCTAGAAAACAGTGCAGAAGAAAATCTCTGCGCGGAGTCGGTCGACAAGGGAGGAGTGATTCAATCCTTAGCGGATATCGAGCTGCCGAACCCGAAATCGTTCAGTATCCCCAACTATGATCCGCAGCACGGCTCGGCTGCACCACGAACCGACGCCGACATCATTTTGGTCGGAGTGGGATCGATGGGATCGATCGTCGCGCCGATCTTCGCAAAAGCCGGACTCAAAGTGACCGCTTTTGAACCTGGCCCTTTTCGCACTCAGGCTGACTATCTACCGGATGAACTCGGTGCGGCTTACTATTGCCGCGCCAACATGGGACCGAAGTTTGCCAGCGAAATTCCGCGCTGGCGGCGGAACGAAGGTGAACCAACTACCGCCGCGACTTTTTCGCTCGGTCGCATGATGAACAGTGTTGGAGGCTCGGTCATTCATTACGGAGCTTGGCTTCGGCGGTTTCATCCCCACCACTTTCGAACGCTCTCTCATGTCGATGAGCGGTGGGGGTTATCGGTCCTTCCGGAAGGCTGTCGGCTAGCGGATTGGCCCGTTTCTTATGAGGAACTAGAGCCGTTTTATACTCGACTCGAACATGAGATTGGGATCGCGGGTGACGAATCAAATCCGTTTATCTCACGAAGCAAGCCGTTGCCAATGCCGCCAATGCGTTCGTTTCGACTCGGGATTTTTTTCGACCAGGCAACCCGCCGGATGGGACTTCACCCGCACCCGGTGGCGGTGGGTGTCAATACCGTGCCGTACCGGAGCCGGCCTGCCACAACCAACAGTGCGTGGAGCAACGGGTTCGGATCATGCAATGGCGACAAGTGGGATCCGTCTCTCACCGCGATTCCCGAAGCGCTGGCAACGGGCAATTTCGATTTACGGACCGGTTGTCGAGTGATTCGCATCCTTGCCGACCGCGCCGGCCACGCCACTGGGGTCGAATATGTCGATCCACTTGGTCGTCGGAAAATTCAAGAAGCGCGGACGGTCATTCTTGCTGCGTATACCTTTGAAAATTTGCGACTGCTGTTTCTGTCCGGAGACAATTTGCATCCCAACGGTCTTGGAAATAATCGCCGGCAGCTCGGCCGTTTTTTCATGACCAAAATGTTTGCTCATGTCGACGGCTTTTTCCCGGACATAAATTTCAATCGTCATACCGGCCCAGCCGCGCAAGGAGTGGTCCTCGACGACTATTTGGCGGCAGACTTCGATTCGACTCGGCACGGATTCATTGGTGGCGCGACGTTGGGCGCAGAACAGCAGTTCTTACCTATTCAAATCAGCCGGGAGGCTTTGCCGCCAACCGTCCAGCGTTGGGGTAAGCCATACAAAGATCACATTCGACAATGGCAGCATTTCGGCGTTGTGCGGATCCAACCGGATACACTTTCTTACGACAATAACTTTATCGATATCGATCCCCATCACCGTGACAGAAGCGGGCTCGGTCTGCCTCTGATCCGCATCACTTATGACATGAGAATGAATGAACGACGACTGGCTACCTGGATGGAAGCTAAAGCTCAAGAGATTCTCCGGGAAATGGGTGCTACTGCGACTTGGTGCGGTCCGCAGTTTACTGGCGTAGGTAGTAGCCACGATTTCGGTGGCGCGCGGATGGGAGAAGATCCTGGAGTGTCGGTGGTGGATCCGCAATTGCAGGTCCATGACACCCCAGGCCTTTACGTTTTTAGCGGCGCAACGTTCCCGACCTGTCCAGGCGTCAATCCAACGCTGACACTTATGGCCGTTTGTGTACGCGCGGCGGAACAACTGGTGGGGAAGATGCGAGGGAGCTGAATTTTGAAAAACGAATTGCTCTTTAGATTGGCGAGTTGCCCTGGTCGTGGTTGGCCCTCCGTCGTCAGGGGTAATTGCACGGTCGTCAGGGTAACGCGTGGCTTTAACCAAAAATGAAGACAATCCCCAATGACTGACTCAACCAAAATTCAAATCTCTTCGGACGTGCCTATCGCGCGGATTACGTTGCATCGACCAGAGAAGCTGAATGCTCTCGATCCGGAAATGCTGACCGCGCTCGAAACTGGTCTGAATCTGCTGGAACAACGTGCGGATATTCGCGTCCTCATTCTTCAAGCCGCCGGTGAAAAAGCCTTCTGTGTCGGTGCGGATATCAAGGCTTGGACTGCTTTGGCGCCGCTCCAGATGTGGTCGGAATGGATTCGGCACGGTCATCGGGTCTTCTCTCGCCTGTCTAATCTGCGTCAGCCCGTTATTTGTGCAATTCAAGGACTGGCGTTAGGAGGTGGTCTGGAGCTTGCATTAGCCTGCGATATCCGCATTGCGAGTGAGTCCGCACAATTCGCTATGCCGGAGGTCAAGCTGGCTACGATACCAGGATGGGGCGGGACTGCTCGGTTACCCGAGTTGGTTGGCACTGGACGAGCCCGCCAAATGATCCTCGCGGGTGAACCGATTGCCGCTGCGACCGCAGAACGTTGGGGTCTAATCAATGAGGTCGTGCCTGGCGATCAGTTAGTTGAACGAGTCGAAGAATTGGCAAAACGAATTGCCACAAATGCTCCGATCGCCGTGCAAACGGCTAAACAACTGCTGGCCGGCAGCAACGCGGTCACACTGGAGTCCATCGCTGCCGCTACCAACGCGTTCACCAAAGATGCGGCGGAAGGATTAGCGGCCTTCCGCGAAAAACGCAGCCCGAATTTTCAAGGTCTATGAACAAGCTTCCTGCAAAACCATTTCAGTACCAACTTTGGATCGACGGAAAAGAACACCAGTCCGGAAAAACCTTTGATCGCCGAAGTCCAGCTCATGACGTGGTGGTTGGTGTTTATGCCCTGGCGGGCAACGAAGAAACTGATCTCGCGGTAGCTGCTGCCCGACGCGCATTTGATGCAGGACCGTGGCCAAAGCGTTCCGGCGTTGAACGAGCCTCCTGTCTTGCAAAACTGGCTTTGCTGATTCGTGAACACGCGAACGAATTAGCATTGATCGAAACACTGGAAAGCGGAAAACCGATCGCTCAGGCCCGGAACGAGATGGAATGGGCGGCCGGTATTTGGGATTACGCGGCCGCTTCGTGCCGCAATCTTGCCGGTGACACCTACAACTCTTTGGGAGAACAGATGCTTGGCTTGGTTGTTCGCGAGCCGATTGGCGTGGTTGGCATGATAACTCCTTGGAATTTTCCATTGCTGATCATGAGCCAGAAGCTGCCCTTTGCTTTGGCTGCAGGTTGCGCTTGCGTCATTAGGCCGCTCGAACTCACGCCGGGAACTACCTTGCTGCTTGGACCGTTGCTGGCTGAAGCTGGAATCCCCGACGGTGTCGTTAACATTCGGTGTCGTTAACATTCTGAGCGGCTATGGCGATCCAGTCGGCATGCGGCTTAGCTCGCATCCGGATATCGACATGTTGTCATTTACCGGATCAACCGAGGTCGGCAAAAGCGTCGTCGCCGCCTCTCGTTCCAATCTAAAAAAAGTCGGCCTCGAACTCGGCGGCAAGAATCCCCAAATCATTTTTGCCGATGCCGATTTGGAGGCGGCTCTCGATGCCGCGGTCTTTGGGATTTGTTTCAACATGGGAGAGTGCTGCAACAGCGGAAGCCGCTTGTTGGTAGAGCGCTCGATCTACGACAATTTCGTTGAGCGTCTGATCAGCTTGATTCGCGAGGTGCGAGTAGGCGACCCTTTGGATGAGAGTACGCAGGTCGGAGCGATCGTGAACGAAGAGCAACTCGATAAAATATTGCATTACATTACCGATGGTCAGAGATCCGGCGCGAATCTGCGAGTTGGAGGCCAACAGTTGAAGGGCGTCTCGGGGCGATTTGTCGAGCCGACGATTTTTTCAGATGTCCGGCCGGAAATGGCGATCGCGCGCGAAGAAATTTTTGGGCCGGTCCTTTCGATTTTGCCTTTCGATCGCGCCGATGAAGCAATCGCGATTGCCAATAGCACGGCGTACGGACTGTCGGCGGCGGTTTGGACTCGAGATTTAGATCGAGCTTTTACCGTGAGTAAGGGAGTGCGGGCGGGAACAGTCTGGATCAATACCTTCATGGAAGGACCAGCTGAGCTGCCGTTTGGCGGATACAAAGAAAGCGGCTTAGGGAGAGAACTGGGCCGATCAGCGATTGAGGAGTTTACCGATCTTAAGACGATTCAGGTGCATTTCGGTCCTCGCACCGGTTGGTGGGTTAAACCACGAAGGTAGACGCACCTTCCAGGTGCGGAACGCTGGAATGCATGAAAAACGTCAACTACCGAAGCAGCCGAAGTTTCCTCGTGTTCCGGGCGATCACAACGTTCAGGAGCGCCCCCACGTTTCGCACCTGGAAGGTGCGTCTACGTTAAAAATGATGAACGACCATCCTTCCGGAATTGAACCATTGGATGATGCGGTGCTTCCCGATCTACGCCGCCGCGCGGACACCGCTCTGGATTTTGCCGGAGGGCAGATCCGCCAGTTGGTTACGCGTTATCCGGATTATTTTCCCCTGTTTACCAAGGAAGGGAAATGGCAACACGATCGCGAAGCCTGGACCAATTGGTGCGAGGGCTTCCTGGGCGGAATGCTTTGGATTCTCGCGCGCCGGCGGAAGGATTCTTGGTATCGGGAGCAAGCGGAACACTACTCGCTTTTAATCGAGCATCGCAAAACGGATCGGACTGTTCACGATCTCGGTTTCCTTTTCCTTCCCACCTGGAAGGTCTGGTGCGAAGTGACCGGCGACTCGGCGAAGCGGCAGGTTGTGATTGATGCTGGACGCACGCTCGCCTTGCGTTTCCAGGTGAGCGGGCGCTATCTCCGCTCGTTTGTGGCGCCGGAAAGCTTGTTTATCGACATCATGATGAACGTCGAACTGATCTTCTATGCAGCCAAAGAAACTCAGGACGATGCATTGTGGAGAGTTGCGATTGAGCATTGTTTGACCACCCGGCGTTATTTGGTGCGCGGTGACGGCAGTACTGCGCATGAAGGGATTTTTGATCTGGATACGGGCGAATTTGTACGTCAGTCGACCCACCAAGGCTGGCGGAACGATTCGAGTTGGGCTCGAGGGCAAGCATGGGCGCTTTACGGCTTTACTACTGCCTACGAATTCACCGGCGACCATCGATTCTTAAGAACGGCGCAGCAATGCGCCGATTTTTTCATCGGTCGTACGCCTCCGCATGGCATTCCTCCGAACGACTGGGAGCAACCCGCGCCGCAGCAAGTTTACGAGAGCTCGGCCGCCGCGATCGCGGCACGTGGACTGTTCGCCCTGAGTGCAGTCGTCACGGAGGCGGAGATAGCAAAGACCTACCGGACCAGAGCGCTTCGCATTCTCGACACGCTGCTTGGTCCCGAGTTTCTAGCGGATCAAACCCCGGGTTGGGAGGGCATCCTCAAGCATGGGATCTATCATGAGCGCAGGCAGCTGGGAGTCGATGAAAGCGTAATGTGGGGAGAATACTTTTTCCTCTCGGCGATCGATTCTGTGCTTGCCAATTAGCTCAAAAACCTAGGAAACACTATTTCTTCATGCAATTTGAATTAATCGGGCGAGAAGACGCAAAATCTTCATGCATTTTTTCTATAACCACATCATAACTACACGCGAATGAAGAAGTTACCCCCCCAATTAGTCGGTTTAGCGCTTGCCGCGCTAGCCCTGATGCCCGCAGCGGGCAACGCTGCTGATAAGAAACTCGAGGTATTCTCCTGGTGGACCTCCGGCGGAGAAGCGGCAGCGCTCGACGCTCTCTTTAAGGACTACAAGGCAAAAAATCCGGGTGTCGAAATCGTTAATGCGGCCGTGGCCGGTGGCGGCGGTTCTGCCGCACGACCTGTGTTGCAAGCCAGGTTAGCCGGTGGCAATCCGCCCGATACCTGGCAGACTCACCCTGGATTTGAGTTGCTCGACCAATATGTGGCCGCTGGCTACTGCGAGCCGGTCACGGATATCTACACCAGCGAAGGCTGGGACAAAGTGGTTCCCAAAGGGCTAATCGAAATCCTGAGCAAGGAGGGCAAAGCCTATTCGGTACTCTGTGGTGTGCACCGCGGCAATGTGCTGTGGTATAACAAGAAACTGCTGGAAAAGAACGGCGTCAAAGTCGGTGATAAAATGACTTTCGACGAGTTTTTTGCGGCGGCGGACAAGCTGAAAGCAGCGGGAGTCACTCCGTTGGCGGTTGGCGATAAGGATATTTTCGCGACTGCACAGCTGTTCGAGAATACTTTACTCGGTGTAGTCGGCCCGCAAGGTTGGAAAGACCTCTTCAGCGGGAAAATGAGTTTCGACGATCCTAAGGTGAAGGAAGCGGCCACACTTTACGGCAAGCTGCTGAAGTTCCAAAACAGTGATCACTCGGCACTCACTTGGGATCAGGCGGTCAAAGCCGTAGAGGAAGGAAAATGCGCGTTTACGTCAATGGGCGACTGGACGGTCGGCGAATTCGTGAAGGCCGGATTCAAACCGAACGAAGACTTTGGCTGGGTCTCGCATCCGGGAACAGATGGTTCGTTTATCATCGTGGCGGATGGTTTTACGCTGGCGAAGGGTGCACCGCACAAAGAGGAAACGGTCGCGTGGTTGAAGTCGATCGGGAGCAAGCAGTCCCAAGAGGCTTTCAATCCTCTCAAAGGATCGATTCCGGATCGCACCGATGTTGATAAGAGCAAGTTCGGTCCCTACCATCAATGGTCAATGGCCTCGTTTGCCAAGGACGCATTGTTGCCAAGCTGTGTTCATGGCGAAGCGGCTCCGGCTGCGTTCCAACAATCGCTGAATGACGCAATTACGTCATTTGTCACCGACCAAAACGTTGATCAATTTACCTCGGCGCTGGTTCAAGCAGCGAAAGACTCGGGTATCAAGAAATAAGGACTCAGCAGTGAGAAGTAAGTAGCTCGAATTGGCGGCGCCACGTCTGCATCTGCAATTCGGCGTTGGCGCCGTTCCTCAATCTGGGCGGACGAAGAGCAGAGCTCGTCCCTGCCGGAATTGATCAAGATGAAAACGACCGGCACCCCAGTTGAAAAAGCTCTATCCGGTGGACGCGTGACCGAGGCGGGAGTGCGGACGAAAAAGACCGGCCGACGCGGATTCAACCAGGCGTGGCTTTCTCCGATCATCCTCACGCCGACGATGATCGCGATAATTATTTTTGTCTACGTCTTCATCGGGATCACGGTTTGGGTCTCCTTGTCGAAATGGGGAACGCTGCGCATGAACATGGATCTGCGGGATCCGTTCGGCTTCACCTACTTGCAAATGTTTGCGATGCCGCGTTGGCACGCGAACCTGCGGAACGTAGTGATCTTCACAGTGCTATTTCTCACCCTGTCCATGAGTCTTGGATTGGTGCTGGCGCTGCTCATCGACCGGAAGCTGATCGGTCACACGATTCTACGGAACATTTTCCTGTTTCCCTACGCGCTTTCTTTCATCGTTACCGGAATCGCCTGGCGCTGGATTTTCAATCCAGAAACCGGAATTAATCTCCTCTTTGATGGACTCGGCATTAACCATCTCATTACCTCGCTTGGCGGGCCGCCCTTAAAGCC